>CEUI01015202.1_pt1 | contig 27809 bp, 47 predicted proteins | sample 531411 | NCBI WGS metagenome assembly CEUI01 (sample SAMEA2622841, study PRJEB7988) | marine metagenome | isolation source: saline water (ENVO:00002010), including
CACTTTATATGATGAAGACTTTACATCTGCCAGAATGGCTACAAATGGGTGTCTTCACTTTGGTTTAGGGACAGGGAATGTAAACTATAATAACTATTGTGGTGACTACACACCTGATCCATTACCCCACACCACTTATACTTTATACCCTTTCTGGACTGACTTAATTAGGGATGGTGGTTCAAAGATGCTTGCTAAAAACTTTACGGACAAAGCTGTTTTTGGTTGGTACAACATGAAGGAATATGGGCGTAATAATACTGACAATAGTTTTGAAGTAATACTATGGCCCAATGATACTTTTGAATATAGATATGGGGGGTTAAATATAACTAACCACGATGTACTAATAGGAGAACAAGGAAGTGCGACAGAGATCTATACGTACCTTTTTCACGATGAATGTAATACAGGTACAACTAATGTTGCTGGTACATGTGTAAACACAAATTGGAATGGTACAGCTAGTAACACCGCTCTAGAGGGTGGTGGCAGTCTATATGGGGAGGGATCGGGCAATGCAGTGGACTGTAGTGACCCCCTGAACGATGCTAGTTGCTCAGGTTATGCAGCAGCTTATCTAACTCAGCAATGTAATCTTGATTCATTATACAGCCAGTCATGTCCTTTATATTGGGAAGCATATGATGATCAACAATGTGATGAAGACCCACAATACGCTCCTTTCTGTGCTGGTTACACACAAGAAGCCTCAGTAGCCTATTTCATTGAAGAAGAATTTGATTATGGGTATGAAGAAGACACCAACTATAATGACTACTACATAGAAGAAGAATGGTTTGAAGAGCCATTTGAAGAGTTTAACTACGTTGGGTATGAAGAAGAATATGAAGAAATATTAATAACTTTTGGTGTTGATGACATATTTGAGTGGGAAGAAGAAATGTTATTTGAAGAATATAGTATAGGTGACATTGATCCACTTCCAGACTTCAATATAATTGAGGAAGAGTATATAGTATTTGAGCGTATTGATGAGCCTTTGGCTGTTTTAGATATAATTAACACTAATGAGCTAATTGATATATTTGAATTTGAAACAATAATTAGAGAGGAACTAGAAAATGAAGAAGAAAGGATCGAAGAATTCGAGTCTATTGAAGACTTGGAGGAGTGGTTTGAAGAGGAGATGGATGAAGTTCAAGAGCTGGATGAAATCTTTGAAGCCACAGAAACCCGTGAAGAGCGTATCGCCGAAGCCGAAGAAAGCACCGAAGAAGAAATCGAGTCCGAAGAAATCGAAGAAGTCTTCGCCGAAAACGAAGAAGAAGTAGGAGAACAAAGAAGTTCAGTAAGAATATCTGCTTTAGATGTTGTTGCTGGAACAATGCAAACAGCCAGGAATAGTTATTCTTCTAGTGCAAATTCTGTAGGGGGAAATAGTTCAATACACTCTGGGGGGTCTAGTGCTTCTACGGTTACAAGTAGTTCGTCTGGTGCGTCCATGTCATCAACGGGTGGGGTAAGTACAACAAGCTCTCCGAGTTTATCTGACCAATTCGCTTCTGCTTCTGCACAAACACAACAAGTGTTATCTATGAGTTCAGGCAGTGATATGTCTAGTAGCAGCTCTACTGTTACAGTTAGTGTATTACCTGATATAGATAACACCCCTCAAGTGTCTATGGCCGATGTTCAGGTCCAGGATATGCAAGGTGAGATAGACACAGCCGTATCAGGAACAATGACAGCTAGTGAGGCAGACCAAATAGCTGAACAAATAGTAGCCCAAAATATAGAAGCCCAACAAGAACAGGCAGCAACAGAACAACAAGAGACAGGGCAGTATGGTGATGAGTCAACTTTAGTAGCTTATTTAGGATATGTAGTAGGTTTTGATGCTTATAGAGAAGTACAAATGCCTACACAAGATACTTGGTACGAACCTAAAGCTATATATGCTAATTCTAATATGTCAGATAATGTACAAGCATTCTATCAATTAGCAGGAACTAACTTGAATAGACTTGGAGAAATGGTAAACTTACAACCAGATTTATAATGAAAGAACGTATAATAGATGGAGCTATTTATGTAATCTATTGTACTTGTTGGTTATATTTAATTTTATTAATGGGAAGTGAAAATGGATTGGTTTAAAAACACAACAACTCAACTAATAGCCTTAGTAAGTATAGTAGGTACTTTGGCTGGTTTCGGGTATACAGGGGCCACTTACATAAATAGACTTGAAAACTTAGAAGCAAAGATAGGTGGTATTGGAGCTACAAAAAATGCTCAACAAGCCATTGAAGAACGGTTTGCGGCTATTGAAAAATCAGTAGAGTATATAAATAAAAGTATAGATGGTGGTATTAACCCCTCATTAAAAACTATTGCTGAAACTTCTAATGAATCAGGCAATAAAATTATTGCCTTACAAAAAGAGGTAGAGTATTTACAAGACGCAATTTACGAAATTAGGAACGATAATAAGAACCCATTACTAGATTAGGAGTAGATAGTGAGTAGGAACCAAAAAATAATAACCCTTATTATATCTTCATTAGGATTGGCAGTTACTCTGTTACTTACTTTAATTGTACATTATGCCTAGTAGTAAGAATTATAAAAGGGATTATGCACAAGAATATGCCAATTACCATTCAAAATCTAAGCAAAAAAAGAATAGGGCTGGAAGGAATAAGGCTAGGAGAGATGCTGAGAGAACAGGTAAAGTATCTAAAGGAGACGGTAAAGATATACACCACGTTGATGGCAATCCTCGTAATAATAGTGCTGGCAATCTTATGGCACGTAGTAAGAGTAGTAACAGATCTTTTGCTAGGAATAAAAACGCGGGTAAAAAATATACATAGGAGTAAATATGATACAAATAAATGAAAAATTCCCCTTATTCAAACTTGAAGGGGTTGACGATTCTAATACCATAAAAACTATAGACTCATCTGCTTATTTAGATAAATGGTCAGTGTTCTATTTTTACCCAAAAGATTTTACATTTATATGTCCTACTGAAATTGAACAAATGGATAGAATAGGAGATGAAGTTGAGGGTGTGGAAGTAGTTGGGTTTAGTGGTGATAATGAATTCTGTAAATTAAACTGGAAACAGACTAATGAGCAGATAAAACATATCGCCCACCCTTTAGCTGCTGATACAGGATTATTTCTATCTAATGAATTAGGTATTGTTGATGATGAAAATGGTGTTTGTTTTAGGGCTACTTTTATTGTAGACCCAGACAATACTATACAACATATATCAGTTAATGCTTTAGATACAGGGAGAAATATTGACGAGATAATTAGAACTTTACAAGCATTGAAAGCCGGTGGGCTTACTGCTTGTAGTTGGCAACCAGGAGATAGTTTGTTATGACAACTAAAACAGTAAAGAAAAGAGCGCGTACAAAAACTGGAAGGTATGTAAAGGATGATCCTAAAACTTCAACTAATGAAGCGTGGACATACACTGGACCTACTTACATGTGGATTGCACACGCTGTAGAAGATAAAGTTAAAAAATATTTAGAAAAAACACATTAATGTCACTTATAGATATTGATAAATAAAATCAATATCTATATAATGCGCAGCGTGATGGAGCTGTGTAAAGGAATAATAATAATGGTATCAACTATAGGAATGTTTCCTTTGTTAATTGCTCTTTCAGAAGCGACTTTATATCTTTAACGATTCTTTTTAATAGCTTTTAACCACTCTTCATATTCACCTTTTTTTGCACGTTCCCACCCAACATCTTTTCGGTGACACATATTAAAGGCTGTAGCCATAGGGACTCTTTTAAACTCTACGTTTCTAGGATTCTTATAGTTGTAACGAACTTTACTTCGTTTTACATATACATAAGTAGACAAATTTATTCTCCGTAATATGTTGACATATGCTAAAAAGGCATTATGTTAAATATTTGTACATAAGTACATTTGTTTAATTATATTATAAGGAATAAAAATGGCTACATTTACTTCTGATCAAGTTGACGGGAACCAGGCTTTTAAGCCTTTTCCAGATGGCAACTTAGGCGTAAGATACGCTAAATACTCAGTAACTGCAGCACCTAATGCTAATGATGTTTACCAAATGGTAGACGTATTTTCTGGTGAAACAGTTCATGATGTAAAAATTAAATCTAGTGACCTAGACGGCGGAACAGCCCTAGTCTTTGGTGTTGGTGATGGCGGAGATACTGATAAGTACATCGCTGCTTCAACATGTGGACAAGGTGGAACTGCTGATGAGATGGATGCTGATGTTGCTCCTGTTGCTTACACTTCTGATGACACAATTGACATCATTTGTGAAGTTGCTCCAGGCAGTGATGTTGCAACTGGTACTCTAGAAATGTGGGTTTACGTATCATAAGAATTTCTCCCTCCCATGAGAAACTAAAGGGCCTGATGCATCATGTATCAGGCCCTTTTTTTCCTTTAATAATAAGTAATGGTCTTTTTATTGGACTATTATTTATTATCTTCAGTTGATGGTTTCTTATTTACTTCTTCGTCAACTTTGTCGACTATAGTTTTTACTGCGTTAACAGGTATAGATATAGCTGTTTGACCAACACTTACAGTGTCATCAACGGCAGCATTACCTATAGCTTTACCAGAGTCTATGGTTGTTGACAGAGTCGTACAACCACCAAGAATTAAAAAAGGTAAGAAAACTAGTACTAATTTTTTCAATTTTTTCCTCGTTCTTTTGATAATTTGCATTAGATCGTCATTCAACTAATGCTCGGTTTCACTTGTGTATTGTACCATTTATAGGGGTAGGTCTCCAACCAGTAGGGACACATTGTCTTATAGTAAACCCATCCCCAGCATTTCTTATGTTGATAAGTTTCTTTTCTATATTAGTATACTTTTGCCATTGACGAATCTCTGTTTCAAGCCTGCCACAGCCCTTACAACGCTCATCTCCGAATTGTCTGGTAGTACACCAGCCTATGCATGGGTTACCTGCTAAGCTCTCAGGTTCACCTTTTAATTGCGCTAATCTACACATAAAACCTCCAATTTTCAGTTTTTCGTGCCTATAGCTTTGATAATATTACACTTTTTCTAGTGTTTGTCTAATTTATTTAACTCTTCTTTTAAACGTTTCTCATACCATTCAGCTTTTTCTAGGTCCTGCACACCATTTTTATAACGAAAACGCCAACGATATTTTAATGAATTGCCACGTAAATACCCTATAAATTCTTCATGACTAAGCATGGCTCGTATAGCGTCTATACACTCTATGAGCCCCTGGTTGTAATGTAGGGGGTTATTAACTGGGTCTCCTTTCATATTAACTCCTATAATATTGTGCTGTGTTTAATGCACACCTTTTCTATTCTATCAATAAATTCTTTTTTTGTAACAGACTCTTCTAGTAATTTTTCTTTTGTAATTTCTTTTTCGGTAATATCATCTGTGATGTACACCCCGACAGGGGATCCTAAAGCTATGTATGCAAGATGGTTGTGGGATTGTGCTCTACTTAACCAGGAGCGCTGGAGCTCTGTAAGTGCAATTTTTATTTTAGTGGTGGGTTTTTTTGGTAGTTTAGATTCATATTTATATTCTATGAACATATATCCAGAAGGCCCCGAATAAAATGTATCCGGTACGCCTCCTTGATATTTATCGGAGATCTTCCACACAAACACATCCGAAGACATGTTTGTGTGTATAGACCTAATGAACGAATGTTCATTCATAAGCTATGCTTATAGGCTCTCGTAAAGCTTTTTAGCCTCTACGTAATCTTCTTCAGTCGCCCAGCCTTCAAATTCGACAGTTAAGTTCATAAACTTCTGTCCAACTTTATTAGCTGTTTGAACTGATTTCATTTTCCATAGAGAAGCAAAACGATCACCGCCTTTAGTTTGGATTTGTGAATTCCAAGAGCGTGATACACGCAACTTAGAAGATGCAAAGTCCATAATAAAAGGTATACCCAATTCTCCTGTACTAGGGTCTTTCTGCATGAGTAAATGAGACTGCGTCTGTATTATGTCATGCTGATCAACATCTAGATCATTTGAATTAAGGTAATCAGTAGCTTCTGCTAGGCTTTTAAAATTACCTAGTAAACCACCACCGATCTCACGTTTTTTCCAAACAACGAAATCTTCAGTAAATTTGACATTTAAGACATACATCTCAGTGCCATAATTCTCTTTAGTAACGCTATTTAAAAAGTCACCAGGAGATAAATTCTCAATGTATTCGCTGTGGTTTTTATCCACTTCGTTTGACATTGTTTGAATTAACTTAACTCTAGGAGTTTGAAGATGTTCTTTACCAACTTCTTCATTTCCTAGGCCAGTGCCTTTTACTACGTGAGCAGGAACGTCTTTGGAGACTAATTGTACATTTGTACCAGTAGATTCAACCATAGTTCTTCTTCCTTATTTCATAGTTAATGTTATCGTGATCTGTAATTAATACGAACCACGTCCGTGGGTTTCACTCCTGGGAGTTCCATATCCAAGGAGAGAAGTTCTCGGTAAGCAGAAGCTGACATTCGTCTATGTAATAACTCAAACTGCTCCGTAGAGAGTATGTGTTTATAGACTTCGTCCCAGTCTTCTACTGTAGGAACAGTTTCTGTTTTAAGAGAAACTGAACACCGATCATTGCCTGTTCGATCAATTCCTTGATCTTCCATTTTAGCAATTAGTTGTGCTTCCAGATCATTCTTCTTCTGTTTTAGGGTCTTTAAACCTTCTTCAGTTGAAGATATAGCTTCACGCATATCTGCAAGCGAATTCATTAAATCATCTAAGTTAGGTTCCATATTAGTGCCTCGTTATATTTGGATTACTATTAAAAATTACATCGATACCTTCTGCTAGATTAACTGCTTCAGAAGAAGCTACTTCTAACACAAGATTCATATTTTCATCATCGTTGGGGTCGTTTAATGTAATTGATTGAGCAATCGCAAATACTAACGCAGTCGCTAATGTGGATTTAGGGAGTTCTGCTAAAGCTTCGACAGCAAGAGCAGCACTTGGGTTTATTTCTAAAAGATCTTTACTCATATCTTTAATTGGATAATTCACATAGTACATGTAATAAGTTCTCCATTCTACCCATTTTTGTGTTTAATTTTTCATACACACTTTCTTCCCAGGTATCTCGTGCTGTAATTAATATTGTTTCGGTTTTTAAGTTTTGTCCTGCTCTGTGGATTCTCCTATTAAATTGCTGAAAATGTTCAGCATTATAAGTAGGAGATGACCATATTGCAGAAGTGCCTTTAGTAAGTGTTAACCCATGCCCAGCTGATTGTGGGTGTGCAAATAACACTTGTATATGACCACTTTGAAACCGATCAACTACATCTTTTCTTTGTTGTACATTTACATCCCCGTCAATGACAGCATATGTAATGCCTCTCTTTTCTGCTTTTTCTATTAATTGGTCGCGTTCATGCTTCCAATTAAAAGCAACTAAAGAGTGTTTACGTACTTCTACTAGATCCATAATAAGTTCATAGCGTTCATCATGGACTTTTAATACATTACCTTCCTGGTCATATATTGCTCCTGTAAGAAGCTGTAGAAGTTTTTTAACTCTAGCTCCTGCATTTACAGCATTAATGGTCCCTTGTTGTGTATACAACACAGACTCTTCAGCTAAAGTTTCGTAATTCTTTCTTATTGTTGGTGATAGGTTTGTATACATAGTTCGAACTACATTTTCAGGAATGTCTATGCAATCTTCTAATGCGTGTCTAACTGTAATGTCTTTTAATACATTAGCTACAGCTTCTTCTGCATCTGGTTTATCTATCCATTCATTGGCAAAACCATTGAATTTAGGAGTGCAAACCTGACTTCTAAAAGAAAAGAAGCGTTTACCTAATCGTTGCCCATCATCTACTAATAAGGTTGGGTGCCATATATCAAGGATGGTATTACTATTAGGAGTACCAGACATAGCTATTCTATATTCAAAGTTATGAATAAGTTTAGCTAATGCTTTAGATCGTTTAGTTGTTCTATTTTTAAAAGCTGTAAATTCATCTATACATATAGTATCGAAGTCTTTTAATAATTCTTCTTTATTGATTAGAAAATTAACAGCTTCAAAATTAGTTACTATGATTTGGTGTTCAGTATTAGAAAATACTTTCTCCCTATTTTTTGCATATGCAATTCCATAATTAATATCAGGTTGGAATTTCTTAATATCATCTGCCCATGCAGGTTCTAATATAGACAGTGGTGCTAGTACTAACATTTTTCCACCTCTATTAGCGAAAGCATCTAGTACAGCTCTAGTCTTACCAGTACCTGGGTCTGATGTAATTAAGCAGCGTGGAGTGTTAAGAATAAAATCAGTCGTAACAACTTGGTGCTCATATGGCCTTAGTTCATCGTTCATAGTATTACCGTTCCTCGATATACAAGTTAATTATAACATGTTTAATGGTCTCTAGGGTCTACTTCTTTCCATTTTGGTATACCTTTTTGGACTGTTAAAGTCTCATGAACCATAGTCTTTTTCATAATAAAAAGTAATATAGTTACAAAAAGTCCACCAACCATGGCAGCAGCCATACCGCTAAAAGTACCAGCAAACATAATCATTAAAGTTATAGTAATACCGATATCAAAAACGATATCCATACCTATAACTTTTTTACCACCAGCTTTAAGCGCTAGCAGCAGCAGTCCTAACGCGCTGAGAATACCTATTGTAAGCACTATTTCTCTCCTTCCAAATTAAGTAAGCCATATAGCCAAATTGAATGGCCTCTAATAATATCCACAAAATAGTTGTGGTTGTTGCGACAATGCTATGCATTTCTTAGTCTCCATAATAAGATTAAAAATAACCCAAGCACTAGGACTAAACCTATTGCTTGGAATGTGTATAAGAAAGCTAAAGCTGTTAAGGTTAAACCCGCAGCTCCAGCACCAACTATGCATAAAACCTTAGCAGATTTTTGCATAAGCTGTTTGGTGTTATCTAATTTCATAGTTACTCCTTATATTAAGATACACTCCAACACCATCGTTGGAGTTAATTAGATGTGTAGATAAATTACTTGACTCCCCATTCACAAATAGGGAATTCTCCCTTTTTGTATGGGCACCACCTACAGTTTTCTTTGCCTGGATTAGGTGGAAATTCAGTTGCAGTAGTCATAGCTATTGCACGTTGATATAAACCTGGGGCGAATACCATCGCCTCATCTCTAGTGTAAGCTTGAATAGTTGTTTCAGCTTGATCTAAATACCATAATTCTGTTTGTACGTGTTCTAATGTTGGGTGTCTAAAGAAGGTTCCAATTGCATATATAAGTGCTTGTTGTCCGTGTGCTATTTCATTACCGAACTTTTTTCCTGTTTTATGGTCTATTACACGTGCTGATGTTTCTGACTCATGTACGATTACATCTAATTTAATACGTGCCCACGTATCGGGATCCATCCAACCTGTAGTGTCCCAATCTAAAGTGAACCCCCATTCTCCTTCTACTTCTACTTTTCCTTCACAATACAGCTCTCTGAGCTCTTCGAATTGTGCAGCAAATTTTTTTAATTCATCGGGAAGTTCACCTATTTTAGTTTGCACATAGTCTTCAGCAAGTTTATGTATATGTGAACCACGTTCAGCAGCAGGACCTGGGTCTTCATATACTTTTTTAACTTTCTGAATATAACTTCTATAAGGACAGGTTTCATATATCTTCAAAGCTGAATAGGACCAGCTAGGGACTAAACCTAATTGATCAGGTTTAGTAAAAGAATCATCAATATCAGCCCGCTTGTCGCTCGTTAGCTGTACTGTCTTCAAGGAGTGATCTGTCATTAGAGTCAAAATAGTCCTTTATTAGTGTTTCTTTAATACTTTCCGTTATTTGCCAAGTTATTACAACTCCCCTGGGGGCTGAAGTTGTCCTGTCGCCACCGGTTCTCTTACGACTTGCTTTTATATTAAGGCGTGACATGGCTTTTGTAAAGTCTCTTACAGACATTTTATTTTTGCTGTCTGTAAGTATGTCATAGACTATTTTGAAATGTGGCATAGGAATAACTAGTTCTTCCCCTGCTGTAGCTATCCAATTCTTTACATATCTTTGTGCTGTACTTATACCACCAGCATCGAACGCGTTTGTAAGTGGTATGTCTAGTATCTCGGTAAAGAATGGTAAATCTCCGCTTTTTATAGCTGTTGCAAATTCTTCTAATACAGACATGCTGACCTGTCTCATCTCTTGTTTAGCAGTATTTTCTAATACTGTGTGAGCCATACGCTCGTCTACTTTGAATGTTTCTAATATGCCTGCTAGTTTGTACAACTCCAGGTGCAGCTCCTGGATGTTTGTAAGTAACTCTGGATATACTTCTTCCAACTTACGTTCTTGCCGGGGGGCTACGTTGTAACGTCTGTCGCCTTCTTCTATTTTTACTGCATCGGCTCGGTTGGTTAAGAATAAGAAGTTGCAAAAGCTCGGAAGCTCTACCTGATTTGTACGCATTGCACGAATTGTGAGGTTTGGTTCGGTTATTTGGTGTTTTAATTTATCAGCCATTTTACCTATATTGCCTGAATCACCCATTCGGAACTCATCTACTGCTAGGAATAATGCTGTTCTCATATATAAGTTGAAGTGTTCTTCTATATTTTCTAAAGCCCTCATAGGTACTTGGGCTTCTCCAAATAAAGGTTTTAATACTTTATGTATGAACAAACCTTTACCCGTGCCCGGGACGCCTGTAAGTATCCACGCTGTCATAGCTTTGTTTTTATTCTGGTATATGTAAGCAAGCCAATTAATAAAGTGTTCAAACTCGGCCGGGGCGCCTCCAAGTATGTGTGATATTAATTTATAAATATTTGGTGTTGAGTCTACTAATTTGATTGCTGTACCGTATTCTAGATCCTCATCAGGTTTTTGTAAGTTAAGCATATACTCACTCTGACGGTACATGTTCACGTAATAAGGGACTTCTGTAAGGTTGATGCCCGTGGGATCGGAGGGATCAAATACTACACGGGCATCGGGAATAAATTCTGGGGTAGGACGATTATGAGTTTTCATAAATCCTTCTAAACTAGTTTTATTAGTTGGGGTTAGTGGGAACTTATCATCAAACTGTTGTAATTTAGTATTAAACAATCCGTTATAGTATGTGTCAGTAAAAAAGTCTCTTAATACTACGGGCTTTAGGTTCTTTTCTTTGCTTATATCATTTTCAAATTCTTCGAATATCCACCTATAGAATTCGGGGTCGGCTTTTTCTATTTCCCATATAGGTTCTCCCTTGAAGTTGTACATATAATGGGGGTTGGTTAATAAGAAATAATATCCACCGCTGTCTCCTCCATTAACATTACAGTTTACATACGGCTCAGAGATCCGTGACACTTGTATTGTAACTTTATCAGGATTATCTAATAGTTCTACAAACTCATCTCCAATACTTAGGTTCTGTGTTTTAGCATTTCTTTTTGGTAAGCCGGCTTCTTTACGTAAGTTATTTTTTATTTGAATACCAAGATTAGTTATACGTTCTCGGTTAACATTCTTGAGTAATGGGAATATGTCAACGGTCGATGATCCACGGTTAATCTTTACAAATCGTGAACCAGATACCGGGTCTTGTACACCAGTAAATTTAGGTGGGGCAATATAAATAAGTTTAGAGTTGTCAGATACTGATATATCTATCGGATAAGTTAAAGATTGTCCATTTGAAGATAAAGATAATTGTTCGGCTATTATAGGGATTTCATAATTTAAAGATCGAAACCATTCTTTTAAAGCTCTTGGATATACAGGTCTATCAAGCATAAAGAATAAGTGCATTGATATATTGTTCCCTTTATTTCCTAGGCTGGCGCTGGCTTGTGCTATGTAACTTACATCATCGAATTCTGATGGTAAAAGATGTACAAACTGTTTTGCTATAGTTTTAATATCATCTTCTTCTATTACATTCGTAACATTGCAATTGGGTAAATGTAATCCGTCTAAATCAAATACTATGTAATCGGTCGGGGCATTGCGATCTGCTATACCTGCTCTGGGGGAGTTTTTTAATTTTTTCTTTAGCACTCCTTTATGCAAACAATGGCCCTGCTGCGCGTGTGTTGTAAGTGCATCGTAAAATTCATCACAGTCATTCACCATCTCAGTGTGTGATGTAAAGTTTTTTACTAATGGATAGGGCGTTACACCCTGAGTTGAAATTTCTTTAACTAATTTTTGTTTAGAGCTTAAAAATATAAGTTCCATTTGATATCCCTCCTAGAAAAATAATTATATCATAATTTGTCTTGATAGATTTCTTCTCTATCAATCTTTATTGTTGGATCAGCTTCGAAAGCTAATTTAACTTGTTTTGTACCTAATCCTGTTACTGTACATACCGCCAGGACAGCTCCTTCAGCGTGTATGTATATTTTCTCTCCCTTCCTCCTTGTTAATATTAAGTTTTTCACAGCCTTTCCTTAGCATTTGGTATGTGTTTGTGATTTTATTTAGAGTAACAAACATCATACCCTCCTTCTGCGTCTAATGGAAGGTCTTTACACCAATCGGGTGGGGTTTTCATAACTTCTAATATCTTATCCATGTGTACATCACAATCTGTATCCGGCCCTGTAAGTATAATTTCATCGTGAACTGTTAGCACAACATCGAATAATGGATCTTGCTCAAGTATAAGCATTTGATCTGTGATAACAATTCTAGCAAGTGCCTGGATAATATTCTCTGTAAGTTTTGGGCCATAGAGCCTTTCTGATTTTTTATAAGACATGTACATAAACTGACCGTCCCTGGGGCTGTATGTAAGCATCGGATATTTAAGAGCCATACCATTAGGTAAGGTTATTTGGTGAAGACCTATGGTCAATGGTCCATATGTTACACCTGTTTGACGCTGGTCAAGCATGTTGTATAACAGTTGTTTACATTGAGACCATAAGTTCGGTATGTTTGCATAATAACTTCGGTATTGATTTACAATAGTTTTAGCTGCTGCATCACTTACATCAACAGATGGTGATCCGGTTGAAAGTGTATACTTAAACTTATCGGAGCCCATACCATAGCCAAGACCAAGTACTGCGGTTTTGCCTACATAACGTTCAAGTTTATCTTCTTTAGTAATTGGTCGGTCATATATTTGAGATGCAAATTCGCTGTACACATCTACCTGGTTTTTGAAGCTCGTAAGTAAGTAAGGTTCATTTGCTAACCAAGCTAACATTCTTGCTTCTATATTAGATAGGTCAGCTACATACATCATTTTCCCTGCTGGAGCTTGTATTGCACGTCTCAACTCACTGCTCCGGGGGAGATTTTGTAAGTTAATCTTTTCAGTTCCCCCAAATCTTCCTGTATGAGCAGCATAATATTTAAGGGGGGCAGAAAATGTTCCATCTTTATTTATAGATGATAAGAATCTTTCGGCTCGGGTTTCTTCTATTCTACTTTTTACTGCACTTCGTCCGTCCCAGATATGTTTGTAGTTCGGGTACATATTACACATTTGTATATATGCCGAATCGGTTTTACCTAGGGCCGGGATCATTTTACCTGTACGTGGAGACTTTTTAGTTGGTACTACAATCTCCAGCTCTTCTTCGATGTATTGTGCAAACTTTGGATTTGAACTAAGAATATCTCTATCTATACCTGAGTTACGTACCGCATTATCACCCGCTTTTTTATGTGCGTCTCTATGTGCTTCACATACTTCAGGATCTAGAATCATTTTAGGTTCAACATACATACGTGTTGTTAGATCTATAAGCTGTAACTCTTTTTCTGGATAGCCTGTACACATTCTTTGCCAGGCTGCATATGTAAGGTCAACATCTTGAATACAATAACCACCTATTTCTTTATCAAGTTCGACAGTTAAATCACGTATACCTTTGGCATTAACAAGTTCGTCTCCCTTACGCATACTTACATCGTTGGGCCAGAGGCGTTCTGCAAGTGCAGACAAGCTAGCACTTTGCGAAGGATACAAGCCACGACTCATCGCTGCTGTATCGTAATAACGCCCTACATCTTTTATTCCATAACGTTGTGTGAGTATATAAGCGTCAAATGGCGTGTTATGACACACAAGAGCTACGTCTTCCCAGTTGTAAGTAGCAAATTCTGCTTCTATTTCATCTGGTTGTAGCCATACAGTTTCTTGGTCTTCGACTTTTATACCTACACCCCATACTTTAAAGTCATCATGGTTGACGTACACTGGAGTGGGCATCTTTGTAAGCGAATAATTGACATCGTAATATGTCTCAAAATCTAATGTTATTGTTATCATTAATCCTCCTGGTTAATGTTCTATATTTTCCTTGCTCCGGGGGAGCTTAGTTAATTATCTTTTTTTTGTTATCTATTAAAAATTTTTCAAATTTTTCTATTAAAGATTTTTTGTGAGTGTTTGCATATTCCCAAGTTTTTTTATGGGTGGTTGAATTTATAATCCATTTATTACCATTATTAAAATGGTAGACTACATATCCATTTTCAGCAATAACCATCTTTACTTGTTCTCCCCATTTTTCAGCCTCTATTTCAAATTGTCGTTGTTTAACTTTATCAGTAAATTCTGTCATATTGCATCTCCGCTAAATAAGAAGTTACTAAAGATTCCCAAGAAAAATTTAATCGTGATTCAGGTATTTCATGATTCTTACACTCTTCTACAACTTTATCTGTTAGTAATCTATATGTATCTACTCGTGGTTCTTTTATTTTTGCATCTAATAATGTTTCTTTCCAAGTAGTTAATACTTTGTGATAAGCTTCATCAATTATATGTCCATATAATTCTATATCTTCATAATAAGCTTCTTTAACTTTTCCCATTTTTAGTCCTCTGAATTAAAGAATATAAAGCTTCAGCTATATCATAAGCAGACCATTGTTCTTTTCTACCAAGTAGCACAATATCTTTACCTTCCCCGGTTTTTATTAGTTCTATAGCTCCATCAAGTGGGTATGCAAAGCACATAGAAAGACATTTAGCCACTTCCATTGGCGTTTCAGGTGGTTGTCTCCATTTACCTTGTGAAGAATATAAACCTTTAAATGGATTATTATTCATTGTTCTCCTCTATTTTATCGTTAGATTGCACAATTGTTAAGTCTGGTTTAGTTGGCGGGAATGGGTCATTAAATGGAATTACTTCAACTATAACATTTTCATTTTTATAGGCTTCATTTGCCCATTCTCTACCTTCAAATTCATTTGAAAATATTCCAAAGCTAGTTATTTGTTCAGTATGAGAATTTACATCTCCGTATCGAATAATTGTTACCCAGGTTTTACACTCTTCCATTTTATACCTGAATCCTTGTAACTTCACCAAATGGTACTTCTACATCATCTGTTGTTGCTACCCATAGCACAGGATATGGTGGCTGCTCGCCCCAATCACATGGATATAAGTCAGTTAAATAGACACAGCATTTTGGATTTAGATTATTTTCTTCTATATATTCCCATACAGGAGCGAAATCTGTTCCACCTCTACCTTTAAACTCTACTTTTAGAGGTAAATTTTGTCTTGTATAGGTGTCATGCTGATTTATTTCAGTATCACACTGTAAGAAATGTATATTCTCAGGATCCATTAAGCCTAGTATTGCACTAGTTTCTGAGGCAAATATTTGTAGCTCTTCATCAGAGATTGAACCTGATGTATCTACTGCAACTACAATAGATTCTAATCTTTCACTGTAAAGACTAGGTAGATACATATCTTTAGCGATAAATCTTCTATTAGGCTTTAACCAACTGTAATCGTTCTTAGCTGTATTAGTTATAAACTTCATTAAGACTGTTTTCCAGTTAACTTTAGGCTTTATTATTTCATCAATAATTTTTGTTAACCCACCTGGTGTCTTACCAGCCATTTTCGCTGCTTGATATGCTTGGTTGATATCGATGGTCCATTTTTGTTCTGCAACTGTTCCATCTCCTTGGCCATCTTCTACTCCACCACAACCACCGAAGTCTGTAGGTAAATCGTCCCAAGGTATTGAGTTACCATCTTCATCTTCCATTTCTGGTAATAAGTTATATACATGCTCAGTTGTCATGTCTCTATATTGCTCATCAAGTAATGCTCCTTCTGGTAAAGACATGTGACAGTCATGTACAAGATTCCAATTAATTACATAATCTGCAGCTACATTCCACTTTTTGTGGTGTCTGTGCTCTCTACGTAGCATATGCATGTAAACTATGTGCATAATTTCATGAGCAATGAACCCTTCTTGCTGTGGCTCAGGTAATTTTTCAAACCACTTAGGGTTATATTTGAGATACTTACCGTCTGTAGCTCCAGTCGGCATTGTAGTATCTTCTTGAACTATTAACTTTAATGCTAATGCACCAAAGAATGGTTGGTCTAGTAACAATCTTGTTCTAGCTCTAGTAAATGAATCAGCCATTATTTCTCCTCGCACGTCTCTCACGTGCCTTTTTATTGTTATGATCTCTAACTTGTTGGTTTTCTTCTGCAAAGCTTTCAAATAACTCTGTATGCACAATCTTTTTGATATCTGCAGGTAGTTTTGTAAGCACAACTACGTCTCGCTTTTTAACCATCCATTGTGCGTAGTACATTTTTTCCTTTACATCATCGTTGTATTTCCAATCAATTGTGCCGTGATCAGTAGAGTCGAATTGAAAAACTAAGTCAGTCCTCATTTTTTATTTTTTTGATAATTTTCATTTTTGGTTTTTTAAAAAGTTTGTGATCTTTTTTATGTAATTTTTCGCCATCCATATTAAACCCAGCTTTGCCTTCCATCATGTCGGTCCTGGTAAACCCATAAAACCTTGGATAAAAATCATTGTCATAACAATGGTTACAATATTCATTGCCATCTTTTGCTAACCAGCTGCCTTGGTTAGGTTTAATATTTTTATCACACCCATAACAAATACCAGAATCTTTATTTAAAGCATCGTACAAAACATCGCATTGCTCGCAATAATAATTATTTAAATCGTCTAGTTCTTTACCTGGAACAAGAACAGAAAATATGCCTTTCTCTAGGCATTTATCACATAACATTTCACTCATTAGATTTTTCCTTTTATTTTCTGGTCTAAGTAAGCTTCTTTATGGTATTTGCTTCTTTGCCAATTAGCGTCTTCTGCAGAGAATTCATCTCTAGTAACAAGTCCTATAGGTTCATCATCTGCTCTAACCTCTATAGCATTTGGTATTACCCTATGCCAAATATTCCCATATTTATTTTCTTCATGATAAAAATGAGCTAATGTATTTAAAGAGTTCCATACATTTCTAAAATCTAGATCTTCTCTTTGTAAGTCTTTTAAACTTAATAAGAAGTCTTCATTCATGTGTTTATTAAGTTCTTCAATATTATCAAAGGCACCTAATAAATGAAGTGTAATTCCATGTGTTTGAGGGATTCTATACCACACCTGAGTTACGTACTGCCAAGACTCTTTATCCTCTGCAGTTAGTTTTGTATATACATTTTCAAAATTTGAAGCAGCAAAATAATCATGAATTATGGTTCTTACATCTACAAGATTTTGTGTTGTAAAAGGTTTCCACATATATTTATTGTATTTCCACCCATTTACAAAGAAATAATCAAATACATCTATAAGATGTTGTTTATTTTTCCTTGTGGATTTAAGTTCTTCTATAAGAATTTCTTCATGAACTTTTATTTCCCAAGCATATTCTTTTGCTCTTGCTTCTTCATCTTGTGTATTCCACTCTGCTTCTACATGTGCTCTAGCAGGTAAGTCGTTAGGAATATTCCAAACTCCAGAATATTTAACTAAAAGAGGATAGTCCTTTCTAAAGTCAGGCATATCAAGGTTTTTTCTGTGGTGTATTTGGTTCCAATGATAATCACTCATTAGTCTCCTCCCTTTTCTCTAAACAAATAAATAGATCAACTGCTGATTCGGATGCTAAATCTTCATCTTTCCATATATCAATACCCATATCCCACAAAACATCTCTAAAATTTTGGTACATTTCGTAATGTCCTGTGTCAGCATTAGATACTCTTATCCAATTTGTAGGTTTACCCATTAGTCTCCTCCTATTAATGAATTAGTTAAGATTACTTCGTTAAGTTCAGTTTCATTTAATTCAATCTCAGCTCTTTGCTGATCTTGTTTCTTTTTCCTTTGAACTTTCTCATAGACTCTAGCTAACAAATGTTTTTCTTCATCTGGTATTAATTTCTTAACAGCAGGCCATGCTTTAAGAGCTTGATTAAGAGTAGTAAAATTTCCTAAAGCTTCTTTTACTTTATCTTCGTATTCTGTTCTACGAATTCCAATGTCTTCATTAAAGTTTAATATTTCTTTAATTGCTATAGCATTTTCATCAGTAGCTTCTAAATCTATGGTACAAGAACCATAACGATATGTAGGGAGGTCTCTTGAAGCACTCATAGGAATCTTAGCATTATCTGATACAGTGTTATCTACACCTAATAATCCTACCGATAACTCTTCATGAGCTTCTAGCTTAAAAACATCTCTAAAGTTATATTCCTCAACTATAGGTGTAATTTTATTTATGAAGGGTGCAATTTTTTCCTTATAAATAGCATCTCCTATAGACATAGGAAATTCTTTCTTTGGGTTTATGTTATCAAATTGATTTTTAGCTTCATCTCGTATACCCCATACAAGTCTGTCGCTCATTCTTACTGTTGCCATTACAATATCTCCGTTGCGTTTTTACTAACCCACTGCTGATATGCAGGGTGCGATCCCAATGATCTGGTTCTAGACAATGAATCTCTCATTAAAACTACTTGAAACTCTGGAGCCATACGTCCTGCATAAGTACATATTTTGTCAAAGTTATCAGATGTAGCTTTAGCTGCTAATGCACCTGCTATTGCATACATGATTGCAGGTTCATCTTTAGGAACTTTTGCTGCATTAGGTTGTCTAATGATGCTCTCTATATCAGGCATTTTGTCTCTGTTTTCTTTAAACGTTACAAATTCACCTGCTGCACCTTGTCCTAAAATAGCTGATACTCCAGCAAAGAATCTAGCTTCTTCTGAATTATCATTCATTTGTAGTTTCTTATTTAAAACTTCATAACTTCTAGGAGTTGGAAATGCAGTATAGGTAGGATCAAAATCATGTAATAAATTTGGTCTAAATCTTATAAAAGAAGTTATAACATCTGATATGTTATTTTCAGCTGCCCATTCACACCAATTTTCTACATTAGGTTCTAATACATAATGAAGCCATCTATCTTTCATAGCTGATGTCATTTCATAAACAGCTGCCATATCTGCTAATCTGTTACTTGCACCAACTATTGACCAGCCATTTGGTAAATTGTAATCACCAACTTTTCCGTCTAGACATAGTTGTAAGAAAGCATTTTGTGTGGCTGTAGGTGCTGTAGTTAATTCATCTAGAAAGAAAATACCTTCTGGTGAATCTCTATGCTCGTAAGGGAAGATGCTAGGTGGTGCCCAATATGTCATATTAGTTCCTTCCATAGCTTCGTGAAAAGGTATTCCACGCACATCTACTGGATCAAATAAATTTGCACGAAAGTCCAATATTGGTCTTTCTAATTTACTTGCAACTTGATGCATTAATTGTGATTTACCTATACCTGGGGGACCCCAGACAAATGTATTAATACCAGCTCGAACATTATCAATAATTTCTTTTGATAAATCTTGAGCCTTAATTGGGGGGATATTCATTTCTTGTGCCATAATTTACTCCTTATTTGGTTTATAGAAATACATAAAAAATATCATCGTAGGATAATAACTTACACATGCGACATATACTGTCGCAGGGTTGTAATGTACAGTTAGGGTTCAGTTTTTTCGGGTTTGTGCTTAAGTTTTAAATTCAGCAAACCACTACCTATGTATCAGACCTAAGGTTGTTTTACGCCCTTTTAGAGGCCAGCTGTTAATGCAACTCCTCGCCATGCGTGATATATCATTACAATGCAGGCTGTCAGTGGTCGTTTCATTAACTGCACATTACGGGAACTTATGCAAAAATCGGAGGAACATTGTGCATGGAAGGTGCGACCTTCTTTGACTATATGATTACACACGCTAGTCTACCGGGATTTTGGTGTAACCTCCTACCTTTGCAAGGGTTCTTTTGTTTGGTGAAATACACAACATTGACGGTGTCAAAGGGTGAACGCCCGTGTACTCGTGTTCACTTCGCTGCAGCTGGTACCTGGTCGTGTCTATTGTGTATTTCGGAAACTAGTGAAGTATGTAACATTGACGGTATCAGTTGGACTGAGGGGTTGCTTTGATTAACTCAGCATCTTACGGTATATACCAATTACACCCACAAGGTCGTGTCTATTACATACTTCGGGAACTTAAAATAAAAACGGTAGGGGTAATTATAGCGTGGCCTATCTTACTCTTCCTCGCCAGGAAGTCGTCCTACTCTCTATAACATCCCTACCTACGTTCTTTACACCATTGATTATATTCATAAATGTCGACAGCATTATAAGCTATATAGTCACACATCATTTTAAACCAAGGTAAAGGTTCAGCATTACTTGGTAGCATTGAACTATGGTAAAAACCAATAAAGTCATGTTTTTGTAAGCAAACATCTAATAGCCGTTTATTTTCTTGTTCAATGTTCATTTTTACCACGAGCACTCATAAAATACTTCTTTGCCTTCATCTAGCCATTTGAGTGCTTCTTTACAGAATTCTAGATCTTGTTCTTTGTATTGTTTAGCAGACTCATCTTGAAATTGATGTCCAAAAAAGAACCCACCTTCAGATTCAGGTAAATTATCATTTAATAAAACCTGTTGCAAATTTAATATATCTTCCTTAGTGAGTAATAATGTTTGACCATTAAACATGTCTTCCCCGTCAGTTTCTCGGGTATACCATATGTCTTCCATAAACTTTTGTAATTTTGCATGTTTACGCCAGTCAAACTCACAGTTATGTTCAAATATAGGTTGATTTACAATTTTGCTATGTAATTGTTCTTCTTTAGTTGGTTTTTGTAACCAACCACCATATTGATCTAATCCCATAGTTATTCTCCTTTCTAAATTTAATGGTAATGTTCTCATAAATCGGTTCCTTTATTGGTTAATAAAAACGTGCAAAGTGGCAATTTAAGGATACCACTCTGCACTAACTCGTTCCTAGCTTCTTGGGTGAGCTAATCCCTCAATGAAGGTAAACCAATAATATTGAATAAAACCCTTGGCTATTTACTTCTTTTTTAATAACATTTCGCCAGATTTGCATTAGTGGGCAATGTTATTAAATTAACGATCAGAAGTAGGTAATCGCTCTATCGTGCCCACTTAGCGTCTTTTAATACTGCACAAATTAGGCCTAGTGTTAGTGGTGCTTCCAATGAACCTTCAGCACCGTGAAGTTTACCAACCTTCCCAGAACTACATCATTGGTTGTGTTAATTCTTATTCCTTGTTGGCATAAAAAAAGCCCAGCAAGCCAAGACAACTTACTGGGCGATTTCTAGTCTATTTCTTCTATAAGATAGAGATTAAATAGACAAACTTCTCTATCTTTTTGCTCCGGGGGAGTTCTAGTGAGTTACTTTGCATAGTTGCTCATACTGTGGGGTTATTTTTTACCACCTTCTTCTATGCTTAAGTCAACTCATAAAACTATTTAAGCGTTATCCGCAATACTTTGTGCGAATTCAGAGCTCGCTTTCTGCATCTTATCGCCAGCAGTAGATTCTCTATGCTGGGAAGTATGCCAAGCTGCTAATCTTTCGAACCTAGATTCGATTGATTGTCTAACTCTTGTTCTATTCAGCTCAAACTTACCGGGTAAGTTATAGTCGCTGAATAATTCAGAATTAGCATCTCTCAATAGCCTTGCTTTGTAGCCCATGTCTACCATTTTGGCTTCACGTTGAAGTAGCCAATCAGGCATTTGGTCTTCTTTGCTAATGGATTGAGAAGAATTTACATAGTCATATACTAGACTAGCAAACTCACTCCATGCATTAGTCATCTCACGAAGGCATTGAATACCAGATGATGGTGCATCAACAGCTAGTAGTGGCTTTCTGCCAGCTACAACTGTTTTAAGGTCTTTAGCAAATTGCTTCTCCTTACCTTCAGCAACTGGTGTTTCAGCTTTCTCTTCAAAGATAGCCATAACTGCATCAATAGCTGATTGATTAGGAACCAACGCATCGTTTTCGCCGACTTTATAGTCACGATATAGATATGTTGGATACAGAGTGCCTCTGTTTTGAGGTTCTCTAGCTTCAGCACCCTCAGGGTCTGCTAAAGTATCATCATTGAAAGCGTCTTTATCAGTCGTTTCAGGTGTAAGTAACTCTTCAGTTTCCAATTCACTTGGGTCAAATTGTGATTTAGCCATAATAATTTCTCCTTATAAATAGCTGGTTATTAAAAAATATGAAAAAACACCCAACATACATCGTCGAGGTTTAATCAAACTACAATCCCTAACAAAAGGGACCTATTCCAAGGGGAAGATTTCTTCCCCATCGGAAATTCCATGAACTTTGTAAGTAATATAATAGATATCTGTCACAATACTTATATCTAACAAAGTCACACATAAGTATAAACATCTCTACATCATCAAAGTCGTCAAATAACATATGAGTTTCATGGGGATTGACTCCACCAGAATGAACATTTATCAAACGTTCAGTCTCTTGTTGAATGCTAACGTTCATATTAATACTCCTCTTTCCCATATGTGATATCTGTTAGAAATGACTATCCATTCACATATCTCTTGGAATATAGCTGTTGTTACTTCTTCATCAGTATAAGTTTGAACGTCTGCTCCATAAGGTCCTATAGGTTTAGGTATAGATAATGACCTTATGGTTCTTTCATATCTATTAAAGCTAGGGCTTTCTAAATCATGCACCTCTTTTAAACGTCCAATTTCTTGTTGAATGCTAACGTTCATTGTCCAACTCCTTTAAAACTTTATTGGTCCAAAGTAACTCTTCTTCAGTCATTTCTTCTAGTTGTTGTACAAATATGTGAAATGACCCAAAGAAGCCTAGTATTAAGCCTATGATAAGTCCTATAAATATTTCCATGATTTACTCCTTGTTAAGTATTTGGTCGATAATTGATGGTTCACGTTCTATGCTCTTCTCAAACTCTTCTAGTTCTTCTATTGAGAATCTTGTTGCTTTATAGCATTCAAGCTCTATTTCAAGTCTTTTCTTCTGAGTTTTAGTACTCCATAGTTCAGTCAACGCTACTATTAGCCCTAGTATTAAGAATGCTAGGACAGCGTGTAGTATTTCTGTAGCCATCGGCTCTGCGAACATTGGTATGCTGTTTATAAATTCAATCATTGTATTCCCCCAATTTCATCGTCTGACTCTACGTTAAGCGGTCCGCCGAAAGCGTCTTCCCACTCTTCTTTAGTTATACCAGTCATCATGAACTCCCTGTCGTCAGTAGGTAAGTCAGGAAATAGGTCTTGTATAAGCCCTTTCCCTTCTTCATACGCTCGCAAGAGTTCTGGATTAACTGCTATGTCTTTTTGGTGTGTTTTCCCTGTAAGTAGGGATATTCTTGTTATTAACATTGTTTTTCTCCATTTATTGGTTAATTTACGAGATACTCATGTATCTCCTCATAAAAACCTTTAATCTCTCACTCGAAGAGTGAGAGCTAGGTGGTACACAGTGGTACACACCTATGTTGTTGATTTTGTTAATAAAACGTCCGAATGAGGCGTTGTTGTGTACCACCTCGATTTGTAGGTGGTGGTACACACGTAAGTCCTTGATTCTATTACCTTTATCTATGGTCCATGGTCCATGTGTACCAGGTGTACCACTTGTTTTTCATTTTAAATGATAAATAAGAGTTATCTATGAACAATGGTCCATGGTCAAATAGCGAAATTTGCCGGTACACATGGTACACGTGGTACACATCCGTGAAAAGCCTTTAAAATCAAGGGTTTAGCTGTGTACCACTATTGTGGTGATTGCCGGTACACACCGGTACACAGGGGGCTCTTGGATCCAGGGCATTTCACAGAGGAAATAGTCCCATGACCAATATCAGACTCGCACACAGCTCGCTGATGATAGTAGTAAAATCATCTATGATAGTAGTAAATGCACGCACGCACACGACCAGCCCAGCCAACCCCCGAACCCTTTATGATGTAATGTAATAGCATAAAAAAAGCCCCAATGCCCGAAGGACATTGAGGCTTCTTCTAGCTAGAGTGGGAGATCCATTTGTTGGGGCTCTCTCTCATTTTTCAGTTGCTGTAGCTCCATTTCAAGGAATGCGATATCTTCGTCCCAGTTAATTCGGTCAGGTTGATATCCAGTAGCCTTGCAGTGTTTACAGAGGGCTATTTTATCCTCAAGAAGTGAGATTTTCTCAGCAAGTGTGTCTTCCTTGACTTTTAGCTTTTCTTCCTTCATTGATTGAACTTCATGCTCGACATCATGAGCGAACTTTGATGCGAACTCCAATGTACCACCGACAAGGTCGGTAGTGCCCATTTTTAGGTGGGCGATACCTTTCTTAAAAAGGGATGGCATTGCTACTCTCCGCTTTCTTAGCAGGTGCTTTCTTAGAAGTTTTGGCAACTGCTTGTTTAGGTTTACGTTGTTTGACACACACTTTGACAGGTAACAGTCTATGTATAGTGTCACCATTAGCGTTGACAACAACTTCTCTGATTTCTTCAGGTAGTGAAGTCTCCCATTGGATATTGATACCTGAACCATCGTCAGTTGGGAAGCCAGTCCCAGCTTGAACCCAGTTAGTACCAGTACCGTTGCCGTTTTGGTAAGCGTGACCGACAAAGAACACGTCATATATTATTTTAGCTTCATTAGCCATGGTTATATCTCCATTAGTTAAACAAATGAGTGAATAATTACTCCCACTCACAAACACCAATAGTCTTGTGCCCGAAGGGTACAAGTAAAAAAAGCCAAAACAAGGTTCCACAAGTCGATTTCCAAATGTAAGGGAAAGGAGAACGAAAAAGGGGTTCGGGGGTTGGTTGGCAGGCACTGGGACTCCCCTGAGCGAGCGATATAGGGATATATTTTTATAAAAAATTTCTATAAAAAATTTTCTATGCTAAAGTGCCCTGATGAGTACAAGGACATGTGCTGATTGTAAGAAGGATCGACCCCTAAAAGAATTTGAAGTTCTTAAAGGAAAATGGAATAGATCTATTTGCAAAAAATGTAGAACAGCTGAACAGAACAGAAGTAGGAGTGCAACTCCAGAAGCTTACCTTTCTCATTTGTGCACTCAGTTGAAATACTCAAGAAACAAGAAAAACCCAGAAATGGAATGGGCCATCGACCCTGGATATTTGATACAGATATGGGATAAACAAAAAGGACGATGTGCCATCAGCGGTGTACACATGACACATATTAAAGACGGTACTGGTGTACACGATTTTAATGTATCAATAGATAGAGTTAATCCTAACTTACATTACACACCAGGAAATATCCAGCTTGTATGTCATAGAATCAACACAATGAAACATACTTTAACTGAAGATATGTTTTACTGGTGGATAAAGAATATAGTGACGACCAAAGGTGAAATTTGATACTATATTTACATGGCAAATTCTGAAAGAGCTGAATTACAGTCCCACTACCCTTATATGGGCATACATTTAAACGAATTAAGCGTACAAGAAGAACGGTTAATCCTGTGTTATTTAAGAGGAATGACAAAAGCTGCTGCTGGACGAGCGGCGGGGTATCAGGATATGGACTCTGTTTATGATATTTTTAAGAAGCCTAAAATTATACAAGCGGTTAATTATTTACGTGAAGAATCTAGACGAGAGTATAACTTTGATAAAGGTACTGCGACTAGTATGTATCTCGAAGCTCATAGAAAATCAGCTAATGCTACCGAAGAAAAAAACATTGTAGATTCATTATGTAAATTACATGGCCTTTTCGCTCCTGAAAATGCAACACAAATAAATATTATTAATGCAGAGCAAGTAGAAAGGCTAGAAAATTTATCTGATGAGGAGTTACTAAAGTTAGCAGGTGATGATGTTAAATATCTGGAGCCTAAAAAGTGAGCATAGGCACATTAAGTGATTATGAAGTTGCACTAGATAAACTCCAAGAAGAAATCGACCGTGGACCAATAACCGAGAGCGAAGTAGAAATGTCTTCTAGATTAGGCATTCCACCACGAGCACTGACAGACGAGGACTGGCATGCACTTAGTCAACCACAAACTGGGCAATCTGTAGATTCTGATTATGGACCACAAGGACTAAAACAAGTTCTACCCGTTGCAGAACTTTTTGGGTTGGGGTTAGGTAAAACAGCAGTCAATACACTAGCCAAAACTAAAATGTATTCTGATCAGGTTGTGGATAGGTTTACTAGAATGATTACACCTAAAACAACATACCACGGCGGTGAAAAAAATATTAGTACTTTAAGAACAACTTACGACCGTGCTATGAAGGGGGAAAAAATAGATGACGATACATTATTTAGACCAACTTTTTCTTCTAGGTTTCCCCAAACTGAGCACCCAACAACTAAAACTCCGCCCACTCCTTTTCAAGCAGGTCTTTATACTGCTGAAAAAAAGGTAGCTGAAGACTACGCATCTCCTAGTAGAAAAGCTTTATATGAAATAGATACTTCTGTGGCTAAAAAAATATATGACTTTAATAAACCATCAAAATTTATGGGGAAGAAATTGGATGAAGAAATAAAATTAGCAGAAGAAGCAAAAGACCTTAGGAAAGTAAAAGAATTAGAATCGTTAAAGAGGGGGAAAAATTCACTTCTTAAAGTCACCCCCGCACAAAGAGATTTTTTAGAAGCGAATGGATATGATGCTATTCGAACTTTAAACGCTTCTGGACCAAAGACTGATTTGAAACGAACAGTTATTCTTCTTAGACCCGAAAAATATAAAATCAAAGAACTACCTAAATAATGAGCATAGGAAAAGTAGATCAATCCTTATTAAACCTTAAAACTAAAATTAAGGACTCTCCAATAATGAGTACTTGGGAGGAGTATGAGTATGCTCCGGATTTAATAGACCATTTAAGAGAGAGGAACATTAATGTAAAAACATTACCTCCCGAGTTAAGTGAAAAGTGGGCTGAAAAAACAGGTTTAAGCTCTATGACCGGAGTGTTTTTTATACCTCAAGGTATTGATTTAAATAAAGTGGAAGATAATCCTGAGGCTGAAACTTTTTTAAAATCTCTTGACCCTAATGCAGGACCTAGAGATTATATTAATAGTATGAGGTTAGCCCGTAAATATATGGATGCAGGTACTGGAGGGACAATTTATTACCCAGAATACATGCTTGTAGAGGATACCAATTACGAAGGAATGGATCATTATGGTTATGGAAGATGGATTAGGAAAAAAATAGCTGATGTTCTTACAGAGACTAATATTATTAATGAAGCTCTTGCTAATCCAGTAAGGTCTTTAGGTAAATTTACAGTTCAAGGGAAAGAAGGGTTCCGTGACCCTAAAAAAGAAGAGGAGTATTTAAAGGCTATTGGTATTACCCCATCCGGTGATCTACTAGGGGCTGATCTAGAAACAGAAGAAGAATTATGGAGAAGGATTGGTAAAGGGGAAGATTTTGATGAAATGAGGCGTAAAAATATAGAAGTGTTTGGTAAAGAGGCAATGGGGTTATGAGCACAATACCTAAAGTAGAATGTCCACGTTGTAAGAAATTACATCCGCAAACATTGTATTCGGAGGAACA
>CEUI01010772.1_pt1 | contig 27681 bp, 37 predicted proteins | sample 531411 | NCBI WGS metagenome assembly CEUI01 (sample SAMEA2622841, study PRJEB7988) | marine metagenome | isolation source: saline water (ENVO:00002010), including
GCCTTTAAAAAACTGTTCTTGATTAGCTACAGCTTGTGCCTCTAGTTCTCTTGCCTTTTCTAAATCAGAAGCAGTTTTTGCTAGATTAGTTTCTCTAATTTTATATAATTCTTCAGGCATAAAAAGATTAGCAAACTCTCTTTCAAATGCTTTATTCCTTCTATCTAATAAAATTCTTTCACCATTTCGTCTAAATGATCTTTCATATTCATCATTTATTAAATCTTTATCTTTTGTTAATATTCCTTTAGTAAAATTTTTATATGTTCTTGTGCCACCAATTACATTCGCTTCCATATCTAACAAAGCTGCTTTTTCATTAGTAGATAGTTGATCATAATCTCTTACATTTTCAGATAAATTTAAGTCTTTTTTAATTTTTGGAATATTATTTTTTACTTGTTTAAGTTTGTTCTCTAAGTCTTTAACAGCTATTGTTAAACCTTCTTTAACTGAAATGGGTTTTGAAATATCAATACCATAAACTCTTTTAGATTTTCTTTCTTGATTAGTTAACTTATGTCCAAATCCAATATCTTTAGTTGCTCCACCTTCAATAGCAGATTTTGCTGTATTTAAAAATCCTTCTTGTTCTGTCCAAAAAGGAAGTAATCTTTTAACAGCAGGGTCTATAGTTTGATCCTCTATAACATTATTTAATTCATTTTGAAATTTAGTATTATTTTTTATACCTTGAACTAATCTTCCCCCTGCTTGCATAGGCATAACACTAGCTAGTCCTGCTTGCATAGGAGATGCTTCAGTTACTTGGATTTCTTCTTGCGCTTGAACTGGCATAGCCATTGCTGGCATATTAGTTCTAGTTCTATCGAGTGATGATTTAGCAACATCCTTGACAGCATCTAAGTTTTCTTTTTCTGATTCAGCCTGTACACCTTTGTCTATCATATTTCCTGCTTCAGCACCCAACTTAAAAGCACTTAATCCTGAAGCAAATTTTTCAACCTTATCTGGATTAGCCATAGCATACTGACCAGCTATATTAGTTACCTGACCAACTGCATCAACAGGACTAGGAGACACTGGTAAACCATTCTCATCTAATATTTGCCCTGGAACTATATTTTGTAAACCAGCTTCAGGAGAAACCATTTGCAGTTGTGTTCGTGCAGGAGGTTGCATCTGTTGTACTTCAGCAGGAGGACGTTGAGCAGCCTCACGTAAAGCTTGTATATCTGCCAGCCTATCTAACCCATCAACCATTATAAGCATCTCCTTATATCCATGTAGTTAGACTGCGCCTTAGTCATGTCTGCATGCAATGTATTTTCTTTATTATACAGTGAATTTTTTGAATATGCCATACCTTCAGCTTTAGTTGCTCCAAAAAAATCAGGAGGCTGTACTATACCTTTATTTACATTCTCAATAAATGTATTCTGATTTATTACTTCTAAAACCTTTTTATAGTCATACATTAGTGAAAGTCCACCCAACTATTACCTACGTAACCTCTAAACTTACTTGCGCTTACAGCAAAAGCTATATCACCACTAGCAGGTCTACCTATCTCTGATACAGTAACAACATTATATATTTTAGTAGCTGGTGTAGAACCTATCTCTACATCTCTTGATTCTAAAAGAAACTTTAATTCACCAGCATAAGCTATAAGAGTATTGTATACCTGAGTTAAATCTTCTGTGTTCTGATATCTAGGTAGTTCTGGATAAAGAAAAGCCATTATCGTTTACCATCTGATTGTATAGCCATACGAACACTACCCCACTTCCATGAAGTATTAAAGTCATTACAAGAAACTCTTACATTAGATTGTCTTCCTCTGCCCCTGAAGTCTATCTTCTTTGTACCTGAGTTAATTTCAAACGGTCCTTTTTCAGTAGTGTTAGCTGCAGGAAACTCTCTGAAGTTAACAGACATATTTATGTTACCCTGGTTTATAGTATAGTCAGGAATAATTCTGTCTGCAAATATTAGATCGTTACCATCGTCTATGTCAAAGTCTGCTGACTGTAGGAAAGAAGACAAAGCTACTCCATCACCAGTAAATATAGATACAGGTTCATTGTCCCAAATATGAGGTGTTGCTCCTGCAGATACTTTTCCTGTTGCTATAGTATTAGTAAACACTGTAGCATCTTTAAAGGTTGTGTAGAAACCAGTACCGTATGCCCAAGTATCTTCCTCATAGTTATAAAGAACATAAGCATTAGGTTCTAATGAACCTTCTTTAGGATAGTACCATACAACTTCGTGAAACTCTGAGTTTACTGCAGCATAAACTTTATCACCCTGCGCCATATTAAAATCATCGTATAAGTATCTGCGAACAGTGCAGTCTAGTTTATCTACTCTACCATCAAACCTATAGAAGTTGTTGTCTCCCATCCAATAAGAAATACCGTCTACGTTAATAGCTGCATGTTGACCTATTAATCCACAGTTAGTTCCTAGTTGCGATATAGCAAAGATAAATGGTGGACCTACATACTGTAAAGAATATAGTGCTTGATCAGACCAAACATGAATTGTATTACGTGATCTAATACCACCTTTAAGAGTTGTTCCATCTACTACTTGTAACTCACCTGATGTAGAGGATACTGATGGTGTCCAGTTGGTAAAGTCTTCCTGATCTGACCATCTAATTAACAAAGGATTAAACGCACCACCAGCAAACTCATTTGTACCAAAAGCTAAAACGTGTCTGTCATTAGGAGACACAACAATACTATTAATACTAGCAGGAGCAGTAGTTACTATAACTGTTCTAATTGGTCTGATGCTTGCATCTGCATCCCAATGTAATAAATTACCACCTCTGCGAACAGCTAATAAGTCTTCACCAAAGTTATCTAATGACCATTGAGTAGCAGCAAAGGTTATACCTGAAGATTCAGCAGGTCTGTTCCATGCTCTTCCACCTGTTGTAGACACACCAGCATTGTATACTCCTGCACCATAACCTAGACCTTGAATGTTATCACTTTGTCCTGTTCTTAGAAGAAAGTTAACCGTTGCTGTACCTGCACTTGTGCTTGTAGCTGTTGCCACACTTGTAGTGCTAATAAGAAAACGATTTGTTCCGCTTGTACTAACTGCTCTAAATACAGGTCCACCAAAACTACTGGCAGCAAAGTTAGTGCTGGCAAAGTTTCTTATAGACGCACTGGCAAAAAAGATATGATCATTTACCGAAACATTATTTGCATTAAGACTAACTGCTATCTTATTAGAACCTGAAACAGTTGCTAACTTACCTATTGCTCCATCTGTTCCCACAGTTACTGTGCTTACGATAGGAGTTACATCATATAGAATATCACTGGCAAGAACATATAGTTTTTGTTCTGTGCCAAAAGACAAAAGTTTTTCTGTGTTATTATTCTGCCAAGTAAGTAAGTCTCTTGCTGTACCGTCAAAGGTAGTATCTAAATGTTTTTGATAGCCGCGTAAGTTTTCTGGCTTGCCTTCTCTAAAACGCACACGATCACAGTCATACCAAGAACCACTTTCAGAGTAATCTGTAGACTCTCTGCGTATCCCAGGTTTGAGATTAAATTTAAATAATCTTGCTGTTGTGCTTGCCATTTAAGTTTTTATTATGTAGTTAAGAATAAATGTAGGTTGGATATTATTATGTGCTACATCACCACCAGTGTTAGATGTATTTATAGAAGTTTGACTAGATAATGCTCTAGTAGCACCACTACCACTTTTTACTTGTGCTGATCCAACAATAACAGAAACTTGATGACTATGAGAAGGTAGTTCACCGACACTTAATTGATGAGTTTGAGAACCACCAGTGTTTCCTAAAGCAGAACCATCTATTCCTCCAGCAGCAGCAGATGTAAGAATACTAACTGCTGTGCCGCCCATATCATCTTGACCTGCAATAACTCTTCCTCTAAGATCAGGAATATTAAAAGTGCTTGATCCATCTCCTGCACCATAAGTTGCACTTACTACTGCAAACAAATCAGAATAAGTACTTCTACTTACAGCTTGTCCAAAACAAAGTAAAAATCCTGATGGAGCAGATGTTCCTGCATAAGGAGAAATCATTCCTGTGGGTAATAGTCCAGCACCTACAAAACTAGATGCACATACTGTACCTGAAAATCTACCTGATACAGCAGATATTGATGTAGTATGTATAGTAGTTGCAGACACAGTAGATGTTGATATTTTACTAGCATTAAGAACACTAGTAGATACTGATGTAGCTGTAAGACTGTTAACTGTAAAAGAACTTACAGATGTTGGGAATGCAGTTTGAAATACATTAGTTCCGTCAGTTGCCACCATCACATTAGAACCTTGTTCTATTGTAGCAGCAGTATTACCTGCAGTCTTAATTTTAAGAGCAAATGATCCTGATGTATTGTTTCTTACATAATACATCTTATTAACAGAAGGAATAATAATAGAAGTTTCTGCTGTAAGTGTGCCATCAAAAGACAAGATAGCTTTACGTGATTGGTCTGTAGCACCATTAACCTGAGTTAGTGTTATAGGAGTTGTACCACTAACTGAAACTATCTGATATGCTGCAACCGCCTGATCGACCAGATCAATAACATTCGTATTAAGAATTGCTCCCCAAGCATTAGGATTCTCTCCATCTCCTTGTTTCTCTAGTCTAATGTTTGATGTATAAGTACTTGCCATTTTAAACTCCTAATTTTGGTGCAGACAGGTATAATATAAAACCAAACTCTATAGGATTTGTTTGAATTTTATAAACTATTGTTTCTATTTTTAAATAATTTTTAAACCTGTATATTTCTTCAACCACTAAACCTATTACTTTTTTTGGATGTGTAAAACATCTCTCTCCTCCAGATAAGGTAAGGAATATAAGATCTGCTTTTTGTTTTGACTCTTGTAAACCTTTGCCTACTCTTAATATTGCATCTTCATCTACACAAAAACTTTTGTATGCTATTAAGTCTTCAGGTATAGGATTCGGCCTATGTGATCCTTGTGCAGAAAAAGAATATAAAAAAACTTGTAAATAAAATAGTGTAAAAATTATAGTATATTTTAACATTAGTTTAAAAACCTTAAAAGAGAATCACCATATTTTTTAATTAATAATTCTTTACTTGAGGATGTATCTCCAGCACAAATAATATTATTTTTATTATCTATAGCTAACACAGAACCATACTTTACTTGTAAAGAACCTTCTTTTATTTTGTAGTCTCTGTAATTGTCGTCTTTATCATAATCATATATATAATTTTTAGCAGTAAATTTATAACTTTCGAGAGTGTCTTTTATTTTTTTATCAGGGTTTTCTATAGACCATTTTTGAAAATTATCAGTCTTAAAAAAATGTCTGATATTATCTAAATATTCTTTATTATTTATAAGCGCTAATGATCTAAAAGAAACTTCTTGCCATTTACAATTAAAGTTCCACCACCATAACATATCAGAAATAGTTTTAAGTTCGATAGGACATTTACTGTTAAGCATGTTAATTTCATCTATATTATTAGAGTGTTCTTTTTTAAGATAATCAAATATAGACATAGTTAAAAGTTTAGGATCTTCTACAAAAGCAGCAGACCCAAATAATTGATCACCACATTCTCCTGTAACTGTTAATCCTTCAGAAGCATTATCTTTAATATGTTTTAAGACAGCATTATTAAACGGATTTTGTACATGAAACTTGTCGTCAGTTAACTTTGGATCAACAACTTTTTCACATTTAATTTTATTTTTTATGTGATTTATCCAAAAATTTATATTTTCTTCAATGGAGTTATGAGTGTAAATAACTTCTAATCTGTCTTGCCAATCTGTTGGTTTTGTTTTTAATAGGGCAATTAAAGCCACGGTGCTGTCAATTCCTCCGCTCCAGTAAACTTTAATTTTTTTATTCTCATCCCATAGACTAGCAGCAGTGGAATCAGCTACTTGACTAAATGTATCTTTAAACCCAGAAGAATTAGGAATAGGTTCTCCTGTTGTTTTAAAATTAGATGACAAAGTATTTGTACGATCAATGGGTGTCCATAAACAGTGAACCACACTGCCTATAGAATTTAAAACTTTATTGTTATAATTTTTAGAACTTATTCTAATAAGATCTGGTCTGACAAATACAAGTTTATCTCCAAGAGAATCAGAAGATTTATCAATAGATATTGTTTTTTCAAATTTAAAAAAATTAATACACTTATCAAAAAGTTTAATGCTGCAGTCTAAATCAAAAGAAGAATTAAAAATATTAGATATATTCCCTACATTAATAATATGATTAAAAATATTTTTACAATCTTCACAGTCCTCATCGTTTTGAAAAATTTGTATTATGTCTTGTTTTTCTAAAATGTCTACACAACTTTGAACATCTTTTAAAGAATTAATTTTATCTATTTGATTTTTATATATAGAATCTAATAATTTTCTATTGTCATTATTAGTTAATTTTACTAAAGCATCCTGCGCTTTTTCATTAATAGTTTCCCCATTTAAAGATGAAGCTTCAGTAAATGTTATTTTTGATTTTAAAAATTTTTTTGCTTGTTCTTCTTTTTCACTACTGATTTCAGGGTAATACCAGTCTAAACTTTTTTTATATTTTACTTCTAATCTTTTTAACACTACCTTTTTCACAACTTCTAAACTTTTGTACTTAGGAATAAAAGCAGTTTTGTCTGAGTTAAGAACCATATCTTGTAATTCTATATCAGGTGGAGACTTATCGCTTCCAGGTAGTGGGTTATTTATTTTTTTTAATATTAGACTCATTTATGATGTCGCTCCAAATACATTTCCTGAATTATTAAGTGTTCTAGTTGCTCCTGATCCTACATTTATTGCTTTACCTGCACTACCTCCTGCGCCGCCAGCTTGATTAGCTGTACATCCTGAAGGTCCACTAGAATTACCTATTAATCCATTTCCCCCTGCATTTCCCCAAGTGCCTCCATTTCCACCTGCACCGCCTAGTCCACCAGAATTAGAGGGTTGCGCACTTGCTGATTGTGCAGTATTTGTAGCTGGATTATCAGTGCTTGCACCTGCACCACCAAGCGCACCAGCAAAATTAACTTGACCGTCACACCCTGTTTCAGGATGAGAAGAGCCGCCTCCTCGACCACCGCCACCACCACCGCCACCGCCACCCCCTCCTGCGATGTTAGCTCCTGAAGCATTATTAATTACTGCGGTTAAATTAGAAAGATCAATGGCATTACCTCCATTACCTCCATTACCTCCTGCAGTATTATTTGATCTAGTTCCTCCCGCACCTCCTCTTCCTGCTATAGTTCCTGAGTTATTTATAGTTAAATTACTACCAGAAACTAATGTAGCTGTAATAGCTGCTGTACCTGTTGATGTTGCTCTAACATTTACACCTGAACTAATATTAAGTGTAACATTAATAGCACTACTGCCGTCCCAACTATAGTTATTAGTTAGGTCATTAGCTAAATTATAATCAGCAGTATTAGAAGAGAGTGTTATAACAGTTCCAGTAGCAAATACTGTAGTACCACCTTGAACTATAGGTAGTGGGAAAGTCATATCACTGCAATGCCTTCACTGTTAGCATTGAGAATGTAGTTGAACCATCATTTATTCTTGTAATATAAAAGAAAAACTCATCATTTGCATCCGTCGAAATAGTGTCTCCATCAACCTTAGTATAACCAGAAGTAGTTATAGTTCCTGCACTACCATTGTTTTTATATAAAATTACCATCGTACAATTCTTAGAAGGAACACCTAATGTATGTGCGCCACCATTAGTTGCAAACTGAAAGTTGCCATCATCAACATCAGGAGTATAAGTACCACTAGATTTTGTACCTGCACTATGAGCAGCAGCACTAAATCCAGCAGTTAATTCGTCTGCTGTATCAGCCTTTAATATATCTGCATCAAAAGCTTCAACATCACTTCCAATTGCTACTCCAAGATTTGTTCTAGCAGTATTAGCACTATTTAAATCTGAAAGATTGCTTGCTTTTAATAAAGTAGCAGAGTTAATAGATGTTATGGCTGCTAAGTTAACACTTGTTAAAACACTAACTGCAGCAATATTAGTATTACTATTTCCAATGCTTGTTGCTAATGCTGACGATACAGCCGCCAACTCTGCAGATGTTGCAAAATTAGAACCATCCCCAAGAATAGAATTAATAGATGTAATAGCTGCTAAATTAACACTTGTTAAGACACTTACAGCAGCAATGTTTGTATTGCTGTTACCTATACTTGTAGCTAAAGCTGAAGAGGTATTAGCCACTCTTGTATTAGTGTTTCCTATACTTGTAGCTAATGCTGATGATACAGCGGCTAGTTCTGCTGATGTAGCAAAATTAGAACCGTCACCAAGAATAGAGTTAATAGATGTTATAGCCGCTAAGTTAACACTTGTTAATGCACTAACAGCAGCTATGTTTGTATTACTATTTCCTATACTTGTGGCTAATGCCGATGACACAGCAGCTAGTTCTGCTGACGTAGCGAAGTTAGAACCATCTCCTAGTATAGAATTAATAGAAGTTATGGCTGCTAAATTAACACTAGTTAATGCACTTACTGCTGCAATGTTTGTATTGCTATTACCAATACTTGTTGCTAAAGCTGATGATACAGCAGCTAATTCTGCCGAAGTAGCAAAGTTAGATCCATCTCCAAGAATAGAGTTAATGGAAGTTATAGCTGCTTTATTAACGCTGGTTAGTGCGCTAACTGCAGCTATGTCTGAAGCAGTAGGAACTGCTGTGCCTCCTACAAATATATTAGTAGATGCAAATACATTAGCTGCACTAACATTACCACTAAACTCTGCAGCAGTTCCACTAACCTTTCCATTAAATGCTGCACCACTTACAACAGTAAGCTGATTAACTGTAAATGCTGATACTGAACTGGGAGCAGTAGGTAAATTAGTTAAGTTAGAACCGTCACCAAAATATGATGCTGCAGTTACATTACCACTAAATGTAGCAGCAGTTCCTCTTAGAACAGAAGCTGATACTATACCACTAAATTCTGCTGCTGTACCACTAACTTTTCCTGTGAAGGATGCTCCGCTAACAACAGTAAGTTGATTTACCGTAAACGATGATACAGATGTTACATTACCTCCAATGCCTGTCAAGTTTGATCCATCACCATAATAAGCCGCTGCACTGACATTGCCACTAAACTCCGCTGCAGTGCCGCTAACTTTACCTGTAAACGCTGCACCACTTACTACCGTTAACTGATTTGCTGTAAATGATGTTACAGATGTTACATTCCCTCCAATACCTGTTAAATTAGAACCATCTCCAAAGTAAGCTGCTGCACTAACATTACCGCTAAATATTGCTGTAGTGCCAGCTATTTTACCACTAAAGGTTGCGCCACTTACAACACTAAGTGTATTAATTGTAAACGCTGATACTGAAGTAGGTGCAGAAGGAAGATTACTTAAATTAGACCCATCACCATAATAAGCTGCTGCAGTTACATTACCACTAAAATTAGCACCAGCAGCCGATACTATGCCGCTAAACTCTGCAGTAGTGCCACTTACTTTTCCATTGAAAGCTGCGCCACTAACTACTGTTAATTGATTTGTTGTGAAAGAACTTACCGATGTTGCAGGAGTAACAGAAAGATTAGTTAAGTTTGATCCATCGCCATAGTAAGCTGATGCTGTCACATTACCGCTAAATGTAGCAGCAGTTCCAGAAAATACTGAAGCTGATACTACACCGCTAAATTCAGCAGATGTTCCGCTAACCTTACCATTAAAAACTGCCCCACTAACCACTGTTAAATTATTAGCTGTGAAAGCAGTAACTGATGTTGCCGCAGCAGCAGAAATACCAGTTAGATTAGAACCATCACCATAATATTCTGCTGCACTAATATTTCCTATTATAGTAGCAGAGTTACCTGTTATATTTCCTGATGCGCTAATATTAGCACCAACGGTTAGTTTACCTGTTGTCTCTACTTCAGAGTTACTTATTTTTAAGGCTGAGTTTGTTCCTTCACCATCTGAAACAAAACGTACAGTTGAGTCTACACCACTATTACTATTACTTACCTGAAGTAAATCTTTATAACTATTTGATATGAGTTTGCCAGTGAGTGTTGTCATTATATTAAATTCCAAAATCTATCTGTGTCTTCCCATTTAGTATTAGCATTCTGCCACTCAATGCCTCTATCTGAGTTAGACGGTGGACGAGGATTACGAATATTTATATCATCTCTTACATCAGGTACTTTATTTTGTGGATGATTTTTTAAATCATATGCTCCATCAAAATCTGTTGGGCAAACAAGTAAACCATAACTGTTCATTTGCATTACCCTATGTGGGTAAACAAAACCGCATATGTCGCATACAGCTTTGGCGTTCTTATTACTTGCCATTATTATAACCTATTTATTCTAGGTAAAAAATAAGCACTTGCTCTTTCTCTGTCTTCATCCATAGCATTCATAAGACGTTCTTCATACTCTGCTTTAAGAAGACCAATGCGACCTGCATCTGTACCTGGACGTTTCATAGCCATGTAATAAGCTAAACCTGTAGTTAAACAAGGAAGAAATCTACGGGATATGTCTGCAGTTTGACCAGCAGATTTATTTACATCTTCTGTATACTTAACTTTTTCTAGCTTTAGAATATCTGTGGTATTATCTGGAACAGGCCAAAGAAATAAAACGGGATTACCTCTTTCTCTACGAACAGCATATTGATTAGGTCTACCTGTTTGACTCTTACGAGGAATCTTTAAATACTCTTCCATTGTAATACGTTCAAGTTGAAGATCAACATTATCTCTTCTAAGAACTGCTTCAGTAACATCAATAGTGCTTGAAGTTAAAGCATAAGATGTTACACTGGTAGAGACTGAAATAGCAGTTGTACCAGCAGTCCAAAGAAGAATACCACGATTCTGCCAATCTTGGAGAAGAAGATTAATTGATCTACGAGCAGACTTAGGTTCGTGTCCTAGTGTCTGCTCACCACCAATCATCTCCGTTGCTTCTTGAATAACTTCATCAATATCCATTGAGAAGTCGTATGTTCCACTAGTAGCCATTTAATTATTCCTAGTCGTTGTATTCTATAATTTTTCCTGGCTCATAATCCACTACAACATCTTGTTCTTTAGCTTTGATCTGTGGACCTTTACGTGCAGCACCATATCCTTGACCAGTAGGACGGCCTGTCATTGCATCAATCTGTTCTGCAGTACGGGGATTACGAATATAATTATAAGTATATTCTTTTATTCCCTCTGGATTATTAGACATATTTATCTCCTTCTAGATTTACGCCGTCTATTAGTTTTTAAAGCAAGTGACTTAATTAGCTTATTACTTTTTTTTCTTTTAGACGGCGCTTTAATAATCTGTTGGCTTATCTTTGATCTGTTTATTGCCATTACTAGTAAAGACGATTATGAGGTGCTTTACTGCTTTTTTTCTTCATAACACCACCTTTTGAAGCATTCTTAGTTCCTTTTTTCATTGCTCCACCTTTGGACATGTACTTAGTATTTTTCATAGCACCGCCCTTTGACATATATTTACTTTTCTTCATCATTGTCTTCAGTCTCCTCTTGATACAAGTTGTTAAAAGTTAAATAAGGATTCATATAGCTATCATGTATTTCTGCTGAGTGGACATATTGACTTGGTGCGAAGTCTGGCGCACCTTCACCAGTTACCCATAAAGCAGGATTAGTAACTCTAACTCTATTATTTGGTAGTGCTACTATATTACCAGTATATGGTCCTGCATCAATCAACTCTAAAACATGTGATTGTTTATGTTGTGCAGGATCATCTGATATAGAACTATCCGTATAATCTACTGTAAACAAATACCTCCCAGTGTGAAAAACATTATCTATCTTACATAACCACGGACTTGATGATACTCTGTCCATTACTATTATAGCATGATTTCTAGAAGAACAGTCCCAAGGTTGTGCTAAATGTGTGGGCATTTTATCAGGCCATTCTTCTAGCCTAGTATCAGCCACTAAAGCTGTGATAGGCATCCTTGCCCACATTGCTCCACCATGTACATTTTCTTCTTCATCGCATCCAGTAAATACAACATTAAAAGTTAATGATCTATCTGGTATTGTATTAACTGCAATTACTAAAGCGTGTAAATATTCTCCTTCATAGTCCATGTGATTATTAGTAAATTCTTTGCGTACCCAACATTTAAACTGTGGGATGTTTGAACTTAAATATGCCATTTTATTTTTTACTTTTATGTTTCTTTCTTAATGTTTGTTTAGCAACTTTTGCCAACCTAGATTGTTCAGGTTTATTTGCAAACTTTGCGCGTTGTTCTAATACTGTTAATATCTGTATTTTTCTTGCATATGGTTTTCTTATCCTTTTAACTTTTGCAATAGTATCTCTAGCATCTTTAACTGTAGCATACTTTATACCCACTGTATCCTTTGGATTTTCATCTGTATAAAGTCTACGACCAGAACCTTTAGGTTTTTTACCTGTTCCTACTTTTGGGTCTTTTCTTTTTTGCATTTTTCTTTATATACCTATCAACTACTTTAGCTTGTCTCTTATGTAATTTAGATGCTTTTAATAAACCTTTTTTAACTTTTTTTAAATCTTTTGCCATTTAACACTTCCACCTTTTTCTAGCTTGTCTAAGTCTTGAGTTAGGATTTCTTGCAGCTTTAGGAAACTTTTTCATTTGCCCTGCTGATCTAGCACAAAAACTTTTTCTTCTAGCTGCTCTTGCTTTAGTTCTTGGTTTTTTTTCAGTCACAGCAGTTTGAAGTTTACTACCAGGATTTTGTCTTCTGTACTTTGCTACCCCTTTAGCAGATAGACCTGCACCAGCTTTTGTAGGACGCTTATCTCCCTTACCAATAGTAAGACCTTTCATTCCTTTGCCAGTAGTCTTTCTTTTAGCTGCCACAGTCCCACCTTTTTTTCTAAAAGCTTTTGTCTTCTTTGCAATAGATTTAGGTTGTTTAGAAAATTGTTTTCCTTTTTTAGTATCTTTCTTTTTCTTTCTAGTTGTAGCAGCATATTCAGCAGGAGACAATGCCGCTATAGCTTTAGATGGTAAATAACGCTCACCAGTTTTAGCTGAAGGCTTTCCTGACTTTGTACGCCACTTCTGCTTTGTCCAATCTTTTAAACTCTTCTGTGATTTTTTTAAAGCCATTTTTACTTGTATCCACCACCCGCAGCTTTATATTGTTTAGCCAGCATTTGCGCCTTTCTTGCACTCCACTGACCAGGATTTCCACCTTTGCTGCCAGCTTTAATTTTATTAAATAATCTTTTACGCATGGTAGGTTTAGTATAATTACCAGCTTGGTTAACTTTAGATTTAGATTTACGAACAGCTTTCTTTCTCATTTTTATACCCATCTATTAGTTTTACCTTTAAATTGCCTACCTATTTTACCACCAACTTTCATTGTTTTAAAACCTCTGAGTGCAGCACGAACACCGCGAGGTGCTTTACTTACTTTTTTCTTTTTACTTTTTCCTACACGACCACCCATGAAGTCACCTTCATAAAGTTCTTCTTCTTCTAGTCTTTCACGTATTTCATCAGACATTTTATTCTTGTCTACTTCATACATTAATCCTAAGTCTTTTGAAGTTTGACCAGGATAAAAAGCAAAACGTCCACCTTCAGTTGGGTCATCCTTTTTAGAAGAAGTAGCAGAGTCAGATTTTTTCTTTTTTAATTTTTCAGATTTAAGAGGAGTTACTCTAGGAGGAGGACCAACTTCTATAGGATTTTTTAAACTAGCTTTAGATTTTTTATTATTTTTTAATATGTTCTTTATCTGTTCTTTTGTAAAGCCTTTAGATATTAATTTACTAATAAAAAGTTGTTCTTTGACATTTTTATTCATAGTAATCCCCTTTTACTAAAAGCCGCGTAAAGCAACACCCGCTCCACGACCTAAAAAGTTAACTCTTTTTTTAACTACGGCCTTTTTTTTCTTGCCTTCTCCTACACGACCACCAGCAGACTCACCCTCCGCTTTCATTAACATTTCAAAGGTAGGCATGTTTGCTTGTTGCTTTTCATAAGCTTCATCAAACTTTTTATCCTCAGATTTTTTTCTTTTACCCCCTCTTCTATTCATAGCATCAATTTCCCTTTGATACTTTGTAGCAGGACTTTCATTAGGGTTAAGAGGATCAAAGATAGGACCAGCCATTATAGTTTCCTTACTGATAAAAAATATTTTTTAGTTCAGACTCTCTTTCGAGATATTCATTAGTATCTAAAACTTCACCGTTGTTTAATCTCATAGTACCTTTGTCTTGATAAAAATGTAATTTGTTACTCTTTTTAAGTAAATAATCTTCTTTATGATCTAGAGAGTCTGGGTCAGCTGGTCCTGTTTCTTCTGAAGAATTTACAATGTTTTCATTTTTATAAAAGTCTAACATATAACTTCTAATTTCACTATTACGATTTTTTCCATCTTTAGCAGGGGTAATATATTCTTTATTTTTAAGGCATACATTTAACATATACTTTTGAAAATCTTCTGAATCAAAAAAAGGAAATACTTTATCTGCTCTTTCTAACGATAAATTTTTCACTAAATACCAAGGTCCAAAAATTCTATCTGAATATGAAAAGACATAACTTAACCACCATATAATTATATGCGGATCGTTAGTATTTACTGGGCAAGATTTAAATACAGGACTAAACTCCTCTATTACTTTTGAAGTATTACATGTATCAATTTGATCAGCTAAATCAGTAACTAGTTTTTCCCACGGTTCGTTATTATATTTTTTATTTAATAAATTTATTTTTACATTAGAAAATTTTTTACCCTTTTGACGATACTCATCAAGCATTAAAAATTTTTGATTTGTAATAAAATTGCCTGGATGTCCTATAACAGAAATAGAATCGTCTGTGTGAATTGTTGAGGAAAGGTCTAGCAAACGATAATTATATTTATTATCAATTATATATTTGTATAACTCTGTATTAATTTGATTAAATGTTTTTTTATATTTTGAAGAAGTAGACCATTCTTCATCAGAATATTGAAAGACTGCTCTTAATTTAGAGTTGTCGCAAACTTTTAAAAGTGCTGCATACATAGCAGTTGAATCAAAACCGCCTGTTAAAAAAACATCTATATATTTGTCTCCTGCTAATTTTTCTATTTCTAACGCTTTACTTTCCATACAATCTGAAATAGTTTTAGTTTTACTTAAATCTGTGGGTATTGGTGAAATATAGTTACTATCAATTTTATATGGAGAAGTTAAGTTTTCAGTTCTATCTCTAGGTTCTGTAGGTGTTCGAGTTAAAAAAGAAATTAAAAACATATACCAATCAGGAAAATTATATTCATTCAAAAAATTTACATAATAATTAGTTTTTTTAAAAAACTTTCTAGGAGCAAACTTAATTAAACTTAATTCTGACATTTTAATTGCTCATTAATTAGTATTAGCTACTAGATTGTCATCTGCACCAGCAGGACTTGCAGGAGTTTGCATGTCATCTCTACGTGTTCTACGTGCTTGATTACGTTGTAACTCTAGAAGCTGTGCATATCGTTGTTCATATAATTGTGAAGTGGGGTAATCTTTTTGAAACATCATTGCCTCTACCATAGAAGCATTGTAAAGAAGATCATAACAAAAATCAGTGAAATAGTTTTCAGGAGTTGCAGATGTTAATGTTACTGGGCGATTAACATGTACAACCTGTCCACTGTAAGTAGATGCAGGAGTAGGTGCTATTAAAACTGTGGAGTTATTACGAGGTGCGTAATATCTTGGTTCATCAGTTGATGCACTTACAGGCCAATAGTCATTAATGTACTCATCAGTTCGTTGCAGTAAATTAATCTTTGTAGAGTCACTTACAATATTAATATTCTTAACTATACGTGTTCCTGTAGGTAAGGTAAGGATATTGTTTCCAGAAGAAACAGCAACAGAGGTATAAGAAACTAAACCGTAGTCATCTAAATCTTTTGTCAGACGCTCTTCGGCACGATTAACCATTTTGGGAATATAGTTAACAAACTCTGTTCCCTCATTTTCAGATGCCTGAATAATATCATTTACTAAAAAAGTATAATCAGCCATAGAAAACTGCTACTGTAGCTGTTGAACTTGGAGCAGAAACACGAACTACACCTTTCATAGGTATGCCTAAATCAGAAAAATAAAGTTCATTTGCATCAGATGCTGTAGTATTTACAAATCTAATATTATTACCTTTAACTGTACCTCGCGCATCAGTAGATGTACCAGTAATAAGAAAATTTCCTACACCTGAAGCAAAGACAGAACGAATACGAGTGTCTGAAAGAGAAACACTGGTTACAGTATCAAGAACTGACCCACTTCCAGTTATAAATCCCTGTCTAAGAGTGGTAGCCATATTTTGTTCCTTTACATAAAAAGAATTTAATTAGTTACATTATATAACAATAATGGTAATTAAAAAAGGGTGAAGAAAAAGAACTTTATTTCTCTCTCTCCACCCTCACTTAATTTAGCTTAATTTAAACGGAACTTAGGAAGAACCTGAAGCACCGTAATAGCTACGCCAATCAGAGAAGCCGAAGCTGTAACGCTCACGCGCTTTAAATCTAAGATTGCCTGTATCGAAGTCAGGTTCCATCTTAGTTTGAAGAGGCGCACGAACAAACATCTTAGCACCATTTGGGCAATCAGTACGCAAGAACCAAGCATTGCTGTCTTGGAACCTACGATTTACATAAAAGCCACCAGGAACTAGACCCTGATTACGAATACTATTAATATCATTTGTATTCGTTGCACCGTTTGCAGCAGTAGTTGGGTTAACCCCAATCGTTGTTGACATTGTGCTATTCAAGATTTGGTCTGCTGTAAAAGCAAGATCCGAAGGCACATGAAGTGACTCAACCTGTAGACCAATAAGAATACCACGATCATCTTCTGCTTTTGAGATAGTAATCAAAGCCGACTCAAGAGACGCTTCTGAAAGATCAGTAGCACCAAGAGTGTTTGATTGTGTACCACCACCAACTACTGGATGACTTGCACTAAAGAAAGGCTGTCCGTCCCCACCAGGACTTCCTGCCGCAAAGCCGTTGTTGAAAACATCAGCAGCTTTAACTTGTTTAGTGTTTGCCATTGCACGGGCAAGACCACGCGCACGTAGTTTAGCAAAAGTATCATAAAGGTTGTCTTCCATAGCTTCTTCAGTTACTGCAAAAGCAAGAGCTATTGTCTCGTGACTGTAACGAGAAGCATAGCCTTCTTGTGCATCATCAAACTGAACAGCAGCACCTTCACTTTTAACAGGTGCTGTACCGAAGCCGGTGAATAGAACTTCTTCCTCAAACGCACGATCTGATTGTTCAATATCAAAGAGCGGAGCATGTTCATTGTCCACATCATTATATTCAATACCAAATACAGCGTTTAATCCTGGGAGCAGTTCTTTCGCAATACTAGAGCGATTAATAGCCATCTGTTATTACTCCCTTCCTTAGTTAGCTGACGAGTCAGCGGAGATGTAAGCATCTACGTGACGTACGATACGAACTTCAAGTTTTGGGAAGGCACGATCTGCAGCAACAGTAATATCGTTTCCTGGCTCATCCAATACAGAAATAGCACGAAGCATGCCACCTGTAGTGGTAGTGCGAGAAGCAGCTTCAATTCCGAAGCCTGAACGACCAGTTACCGTAGAACCTGCACCCAATGTGCAACTAAAGTTCTGCGACATAATATCACCAGCGGTGACAGAAGCATCAGCCTGAACTATAAAAGTAGCTTGTGGATCATCAACAACAAATGCTACCGCATCATCAGATGATGTGCCACTAGGCCAATAATTAGAATACTTAATTTCACCGTCAGCAGTGTATTTACAACCCTGAAAAACACCTATAGCTTTTTGAGTTGAAACGCTTAAAACGACCACATTTCCTGCAGCATTACATACAATATCGCCACTGAAGATATTGGTTCCAAAACCACTTGCAATGGGATATTCATTCGTAGCAGTGCTGTTAGATGCACCTCCACGTTTGCGAGAAGGAGTAAGGCCGTTTAGTGCTTTAGTATCAGTCATAACACTATTCCTTTCCTTGTTTTAAAGTTACGATGACAAACAGGAAAGCTATTCTTGGAAAGAAGGTTGCCTTCCTGTAGTTACCCTTGAACGACTAGAGTTTGAAATTGGCATACGTGAATCTGAATTACGCATTAGTTGTGCGTTTACAGCACCTACCGCTTCTCTACTCTTTTGTTCATAAAATTCTTGACGTGATTCAGCCAGGTCAGTTGGCATTTTTGCCAAAGCCAAGTCTCCACGACAGACTGCTCCTGAATATCGTCCTTCCTCTCTCACGACAGAGGAGTGTGTCATTTCGGGAACTTCCTCGGACTGAACTATCTCCCAACCTTCTGCTTGACGCTTACTCATATTTTGAATATCGTCATTACCTTTGATAGTCATACGAATCCAACGCAAAGACATGCCTTCACTTTTGAATCGTTCTGTAACAGTAGGTGGTATGTCTAACCAATTTGGTTCTTCAAATGTCCTACGAGGTTTAGCTTCCCTAGTGCTTGTACTACGTGAGTTTGTATTTCGTGCCATTGTAAGTTTTCCTTCCACGCTTAATTAAAAATGCTAGTGTAATCGCCTTCGGCTTTCTCAACCTTCAGCTTTTCCGCAGCATACTTTTCAAGTGATATGCCCCATTTGTTAGCTAAACGAACATCTTCTTGTGTTAGTTTAACTTTGTTACTCTTAGAGGTTTTAGGTGTGCGTGATGCACCAGCTACCACTTGAGCAGAATTTGACGATGTATCCTGCAAACGAGGTGTTTCAGGTTCTTGAGTAGGAGTAGCCTGAAATCTTTGAGGATATCGACTGCGTAGTCTGCTATCAATTTCCTCATAAAAGTCATCATCAGAAGGATCGTATCCCTCATCTTTTAATTCTTGATCTATAGATAAAGCTGCAGTAGTCATTATCTGATCTTTACCAAACCAATCATTCTTAGCTGCCCAATCAACAGCTTTAGGATCATACTTAGGTGATTGTTGTTGTGGCTGACTTACCTGTTGTTGCTCTACCTGTGTACTATAGTTTTCTAAAGCTGTGCGCTGATTATTAACTTGACTAAGTTCAGCGTATGCTTTACTAATATTTTCTTGTGCTGCAACTTGAGCATCTACATCACCACTTTCAATGGCTTGTTTATAAATACTTTTAGCAGACTCTAAATTATTATTTAATTGAACTTCACTACTATCAATAGAACTTTTTATAGAAGTAGATAACTGTTCTTCTTTTTGTTGTAGTTCACCTTGAAGTGTATTAAGACGCTCTTCCATCTTCTGAAGTTTTTCGTCGCGTTCTTTACGTTGACGAATTAATTGTCTGATACGCTTTTCCGCGCCTTTAGTCTCAATACCTTCTAATTCTTTTACCGGCTGTTCTTTATCTTCAGCTTGTTCTTTTGGCTGTGTAGTTTCTTGTACTTCTTCTACTTTTTCTTCTACTACAGCTTGAACAGGTTCTTCTTTAACTTCTTCACCTTCAACTTCAAATTCAACAGCTTTTTGTTTTTCTCCACCATCTATTTCAATGGTTGACCATTCTTCTTGATTTTCACTCATTACTTTTCCTTTACATACCGCTAGTGGCGAACCTAACGAATTGAGGTTTATCCTACGCCTTGACTATATTTTATATTATTAAATATAAATATACAAATTAATTAGAAAGATTAAAAGTCGGATCTAATAATTCTGGACTTTGTACTCTCATAATTATTTGATCATCAAATAAAAGAAGTAGTTTAAGACCTTTGTATACTAACTTTTGTCCACTAAATTTTCCATAGCAAACATAATCACCTGTAGCACACCACTCGCCTAAAGGAAACTTTTCTTTATCTTTATAAGCTAAGTCTCCTAACTTTAAAACTCTACCTACAGTAGTAAGATATGCAATATCATCTTTTAGTTTTTCTGGGATAATAATACCACCCTTAGTTTTTTCTTTTACAAAAACTGGTTGAACTAAAACATGATAACCAGGAATATCTGGTAAATCATTTACATCAACTAAGTTAGTATCTGGATTTGCCCAGTCTGAATTGTTAATTGACTTTTCTAATTGAACAGCTTGCATTAATCTTCTTCCTCATATATTCGATTTTTAACTATGTACTTTAGTAAGTCTTGTGCAAATTCAATTCCTTCTATAAGACCTACTGCTTGACGATACTCATCGTAACTAGAGGCGTTTCCATATGCAAGAGATTTTTTTGTTTCTTCTATCTTTTCTTCAAACTTTAAATTTAATTCGTCCCAAAATTCCATTGTTATCCTTTATTACTATCAGAGATAAACTTACTTAGCATGTCTGCTGCTTTAAGAGTTTTATCTCTATCAATATTTGCTTCTGTGTCTGCTAATTCAAGTAGTGCTTCCATAGCTGCAATAGCTTTCTTAGATTCTCTATTACGTTCAGAATCTTCTGCTTTTGCTGTAATATTAGCACCTTCTTTGAACATGTCCAATTGAATCTGTAGTTCTTTAAGATCAAGTTCACGTTGTTTATTAGCAGCATTAACTGCTTCTTTTGCCGCTTGTCCTTGAACTTTCTGTTGTTCGATACCAAGTTTTTGTGCTTCAATCTGAACAAGTTGTGCTTCAGGCGACATAGCTTGTTGTTGCATAGCAGCAACTTGATTAGCTTGCATAACCTGTTGAGCAGCCGTAGCCATGACTGCTTCAATAACTTTAGGATCATTAGGATCAATGCCCTGCTGTTCTGCTTCAGCACCATATGAGGAAACCATATTTTCTGTAATACCAGTAATTTGTTCCTGATATTTTAACATCATATGTTCCTGCATGTTAGCCTCTAAAATTGGTGCAATACGTTGCATTAACGGATTAGCACCATTAGCAGGGTCTTGTAAGTACATAGTTTTAACTTGGATATGAGCATCGTGATTTTGACCAGGAAATGCTTTAATAGCCATACCTTTAACTGCTGCACTGATATCACTGAGAGGATCAAGCGGTACAGGTTTTGGCTTGCTTGGCATAATTTTATCTAAGTTAGGAATATTTGCTGCATTAAGAATTGTTCTGTTTAACTCTTCAATATCAAACATACCTGGAGGTGATGATTGAGACAGTTGAAGTGCAAGTTGTGCCATCATCATACGATGAGCAGAGGATGGTATATTAGGATCAGACACAGGAATAATATCAATCCTGCCATCAAAGTCACTGCGGAATATTTTTAATGTGCCATTAGGGATATCACATATTGATTCCATAGGAAGATATTCAAAGTTAATTCTTCCTAGAAGTTTAAACTCTTCTTTTTGAGATTTATGTAAACGCTTGTGAATAGCACTGAAAAATTTACTGCTGGCTTCTAACAATGCCATTGTAGTTCCGACAGGACCGTAGTTAACACCATCTGCCACAACTTGTTCTGTTGTGTCTGCAAACTTTTGCGCTGTTGCCGTCACAAAGTTAAGCATCTGTAAAAGTGTTTGTGAAGGTTCTTTGTATGGCAGGTTAATAATCATCTTAGAGATATCATTACCTGTAGCTTCCACCTCTTTAAACTCACCAGGAGATATAGGATCATTATCTCCTACAATACGCATACCTTTTGCCTTAAAACCTCCAGGTAAATTAGCAAACTGACCAGCATCCACCAAGCTACGCATAGCTGCAGTTGCTGTCATAGTAAGATTACCCAAGAAATGTATCAGTCCCAGACCATAAAAACCAAATCCAGGTACAAAACGATAGTGTGTGAAGAAGATTTTCTTCTCTTTTCGCGGGTCATCCCTGTCATAATTCCTGCGAATAGACAGTATCTTTCTACTTTTTTCTTCTATTGTAACAATATATGGAAGAGCAATGTCCTCTTCATCCTCAAATCCCTCTAAATCTAGATAACAATGCTGTTCCAGTAGCACATATTGTGGATCATTGTCCCCAGATGGAGATAAACCCATGATATTGTCCATTTTTTGGGACATAGGAGTGCTTTGTGGTACAGAAGCTTCAGGTAATTCTATGTCTGAGTACATTCCTGCAGCAATATCTCTTCGCATTTCTACTGGAGAGCGATAAATTACGTGTGTATACCTGTCTGCACGGCGTAAATCTGTAGCATAGTACGATACATAGAACTGATCTATGGGGACAAACTCGGATACAGGGCGATTTAGACCCGAATCAAAGTAAATTTTCTTAAATGCAGAACCTATCAGGGGTAAATGAAAGAGCATTCTTTCAAACTCATCAAAATACTCTGTCATCTGGTCTGTGACCTGATAATTCATAAACTCTTCTACACGTTGTGCCTGATTTTCTTTCTCTTCAGAGGCATTTCCTATAATCTGAGACTTAACAGGTCCACCAGAGGGGAACAATTCTTGTGTAGCTTTGGACTGAAACTTAACTGCTGACTCAATAAGCACAGGATGAACTGCAGTACATGCACCCTCAAATGGTTCTGAAGCTTCTTCCAGCTTTAATCCCAAAAGATCAAAGCCACGCTCGAACATACTTTCCCATTCACCGCGACTGTCTTTATCTGCTGTATAATTATCGTAGATTTCTTCAGCAATATCCTGCAGAATATCTTCATCTATGTCATCTGCCAGGTTTCTGTAAAACTCATCGTTTGTTTCTTCTACTTGCTCATCAGACAAAAGTTCTTCTACTGGGTTTTTAAATTCTACTATGACACCGCCATCAGAATTATCATATTCAATAGTAGCTTCATCGTTTTCTGGTTCAATCTCTATTTGAGTAACTTGAACTTGTGGGATAGGATCAAAGGGATTACGTTCAGTTGCCATATTGTGTGTTACCTTTGCTAAATAAATAATTTTTAATTATAATATTAAACTCGCCAGTACGCAACTCGCTTCTGACTTCTATAACCCTGATCGTCTTCCCAATCAGGATCGTCTGGATGTTCTAAGCGCCAGCTATCTTTTACATAATGAATAGCCATTGTCATAGCATCAACTTGGTCATCGTGTTTACCGTAAGGAAACATTATCATTTCTTCATATAATTCATTTGACCAGCCTTTACCATCTGGTAGCCATACTCTTCCTGACTCCAACATAGGCGATGCAGATATAACTCTGCTAACTTTGTCTCTATCAGGAGTATACTCTAAAACAGGTAAACCGCTTCTACGCATATCTTGAATTAGAGATTGACCACTGGCCTTCTTCTCCACAAGACAAAAATCAGGTCTGTGTTTTTTATACTCCTCCTGTGCTATACGTCTTAGATCAGGATACTCGTATCTGCCTCGCTTACTTCCCAGCAGTATAATATTGGACGCTACATTCTCCTCACCTGTCTGAGGATCATCATCATGGAAATAAAATACACCCCATGTCTGTATTACCGAGTAGTCTGCTGTTGTCTTTGTAGAAAAAGCCGTATCATAAGTCTGTAGAATAAAATCGCAACCAGGAGGATCGCCGTATTCCCACCAGTTAATCCAGTCTTTTTTAATTAAGCTGCCTTCATCAGGAGTGGGATTCTGCATGTACAAGCTTTCCCAGTACTTTGATCCGTTAGTGGACCGTATTTCCATCTCATCTTGTCTTAATACTTCATCACTTTTCCACTCAGGAAAATAACTTGTTCCTATAGGTAAACCTAGTAATTTACTGGAGTCTTCGTCTACCCATGCAGGTATACTTACTACATCCCACCGCATCTCTGTATCTATGTCAAACTTCTCTTGCTGCTTTAGCAGCCATCCGCAAAGATCGTCATAATGATAACGAGTATTAATAATAATTATCGCGCCATTCGGCATGATACGTGTGCGTAGTCCTGACGGCCACCATTCCTTGATATACCTTCTTCCTGCATCAGAGAAACTATCTTCTTCTGACATTGCATCATCAAGGATAGCTACGTGTGCGCCACGACCTGCAATCTGACTGCGAACACCCGCAGCATAATAACTACCATTTAGGTTTGTCTTCCACTTACCTGCCGCACGTACATCTTGTCTAAGATTCACCCCAGGAAACATATCCATAAATTCTTCTGTTCCTACGATATCTCTGACTGATCTGCCAAAGTCACTGGATAGTTGATCTGAGTGACTGACTGTAAGTATTTCGTGATTAGGATTTTTACCTATGTACCATGCAGGAAATAACTTGGAACATATTACTGATTTACTGCTACGCGGAGGAAGAAACACCATAAGGCGTTTTATCTTTCCTTCTACTACCTTCTGCAGTTTGTCTGATATAACTTCTATATGCTTACCCATTTCCCAATCAGATATCAGGGTAGGCGCTACCATTCTCACAAATGTAAGAAAATCTTTTCTACACTTCTGAGATACTAACTCTTGTAAATTATTTCTTACTTGAAGAAGTGTAGCATACTTAAACTCTTGCTCTTGTCTAGCCTCTTCCTGACCAGCGGTTAGCTTTTCTTCTTCTTCTGGGTAATCTGACATTTTATATTTGTGTTTGTTGTGAGCAAATAATTTGTCTTACTGGTTTACCTTCAAACCTTGATGAAGCATATTCTTTTATAGCTTCTATATTTTCCCACATATGTGCATAACATTTTTCTTGTGTCTTAAAATCTAATGGCTTTCCATTATAGTGAGTAATAACCATAGCATCAACTTCATTGCTTGTTAGTGGATATATATCTTGATCTGCGGTAATACCCATAACCATAAAAACTACTATCTTCCACATACTAATTTCCTTCTTGTTCAGATGATCTTTCTTCTCTACAACATTTACAATTGCATATATTATTATCTATAGATACATCATCCTTACCACAAGTACAATAGTCTTTATTCGTACAGTATTTAACTTCTTCCATGACAGACACTCCTACAGTAGGACAACAAAGTGTAATTTTAACACCCGCTTCTAATAGAGACAACAAGGGTAGCATAGTTGCATAAATGCAACACTCTAAAACTTTTTTTATTTTTTTAATTTTTTATTGTTGAATATTGTTTTTTATCTGTTATAATATACTCTATAGAGACACTAAAGAGCAGTAACTTAAAACTGTTAGAAAAGAAACAAAAAGAAAAACAAAAATAAAGTTCTAATAACTGTTGCAAAGAGTTTATGGAGAGTATATATAGATGCTAGAAAGAGCAGATAATTTTTTACAGACATTTTTTTCTAATCGTAGCACTACTGTGTCTAAAATATCATCGATGCTTTCTATTCTTAAACAAGAAACATCTGCTGATGCTGCAACTCTGAACAACTATCGTAGATCAAAGAATGTTTTATATGACGATGTGTGTATGTAACTATGCCTAATAAAAAATTAACTTCAAAACAAAAAAGACTGGCGCGTGTTGCTCCTCCAAGAAACAAGATAACTACTGCCGATTTAAAAAAGCTTCGTCGTGGAGGTAAGAAAAAGAAAAAAGTTTAGTAAGCCGCATTTTAAAAAATAATTTTACTATGCACAAATTGCTAAAAATAAACTAAGGGGGTGTTTCCTAGATTGGATGCACCTCTTTTTTTGTGTAAATTTTAGTATTGTTAGCAAGCCTTGTATTTTTGGTCCGTATATGTCAGTGGCATATATATATACAACAAAGCAGCAAAATTTTTTTGCAGGGGTATAGCCAATATGTTCCTGAAATATTCTTGTTTTGTTCTATCAATTAGTTTATGTTCATGGTTTGTTCATGTTATGTTCACTGTTTGTTCCTAGTAAGTGGGGGCGAAAAGAACAAAACGTAAACAAAGGGTGAACACCGTATACCCATATGCTCAATAAGAGTATATACCCCTCCCCTACTATATAAAGAAAAGTTTATATAAGGATATACTTATATATTTATATGCTTGTTTCTTTATATATAAATATCCACCATATAAAATCCCAGAAGACTAACATTCATACGCATATCTAATGCATAACTTATGCGTTAAATGCATAGCTATAATATGTCCGTATGATTATCAAAATGATTAAAAAAAATTTGGAATAATATCAGTCTTCCCACGTTTACAAAGTGAGGTTGTAAATTAATCAAATTAATTCTTGATTTACGTTTCAACTTGTGAGCATAGTGTCTCTACCACTAGACCAGTTTCACCCATGTTGCACCGCAACACAACTAAGGAGAAGACAATGCCTAAATCAAATGAAATTAAACAAGTCGCTACTTTCATCAACTCAATTGATGGCCTAAGCAACGCTGAACTAAAAACCGAGTTTGAAAAACTACCAGCTAACGTTCAAAACAAACTTAAATACGCGGTGAGGATGATACTGATTAAACGTTCTAACCCCTCACTACCAACTAAGGAATAATCATGTTTGATTTTAACACATTGCTTTTAACAATACTTGTGGGCGGCGCTACATTCGTACTCGCCCTCGTGGCGGACCATTATCTAGCAATCTTAGCAGGAGTTTAAACAATGGCTATAGTAAACGGTTTAAAATTATTAGGCGTTGGCAACAATGCTAAGACAATTAAAGGCGATGGTTCGGAATACCTAACCGCTATCATGTACCTACTACCTGACGATTTCTTATGTCCTATGGCACGGTTAGCAGGATGTAAGGCGGGTTGTCTTAATACTGCTGGTCGTGGCGCATTCAATAACGTGCAAGCTGCTAGACACAGGAAGTCTAAGCTACTGTTACAAGTACCAGAGGAATTTGATACGCTATTACGTAAAGACTTAGACAAGTTCCAAAAGTATTGTGAACGTAAGGGAATACAACCAGTAGTTCGATTGAATGGGACAAGTGACTATAACTGGAAGAAAATAGTAATAGACTACCCATCTATTCAGTTTTACGATTACACCAAAGTATACAACAGAGTAGCCAAAAACTGGCCGAGTAACTATCATCTAACCTTGTCCTACTCGGAAGCAAATGAAACATACCGTAACAAGGTTCTAGAATACGCTAACGGTTATGGCGCTAACATGGCAGTAGTGTTTAGAGATAAGAATAGTATCCCTAAGAAGTTTCTAGGCCGCACGGTTATAGATGGGGATAAGGATGATCTACGCTTCCTAGATCCTGACAACGTGGTGGTAGCGCTGTATGCAAAGGGTAAAGCTAAGAAAGACACAAGCGGATTTGTAATAGACGTATAATTTTAAATGAGGAGTTAAGACAATGGCATTAAAATATTATAGCGCTGCACAAAAATTAATGGCAGATATTGCTATTGAAGATAATATAAAGCTACGTAGTTTGAAACATCTAGGCATAACTAAAAAAGACGTTAAACAATGGATCAAATACATAATGGAAAAAGAACATGAAACACTGCCTTAGTTATGACACATTCATAAATATACTACAGTTACAAACAAAACAGGATGCAGAACAATGTTCTATAAGTTTACCATTGACTGTGAGGAATGCGAAGGCACAGGCAAAATATATGGCGTTGAAAATGGTGACTGGGAAAGAGAATATGAGTGCGAAGATTGCAATTGTGAGGGCGTGACATACTACAGAGCAGACTATGAAACAATAGAAGATTTGAAAGAGGAATTTCCCGATGCTAAGAACATACAGAAGCACACGCTAACAGAGTATGAAAAGTACTGGCTAAAACATAACCCAGAAGTTTTAGAACGCGAC
>CEUI01145629.1_pt1 | contig 27669 bp, 8 predicted proteins | sample 531411 | NCBI WGS metagenome assembly CEUI01 (sample SAMEA2622841, study PRJEB7988) | marine metagenome | isolation source: saline water (ENVO:00002010), including
CAGAATCCACCGTGTGATGACACCCCAAAGTTAGGGTCGTCTAGTCCCGGGTCATCGTGACACATGTTTGCATCTTCGTATTTACCACCAGCTGTCATAGACCACCTCGTTTCCTTCTTCTAGTTCCTCGAGTGCCCATTCACAGAACGCTAAGTCCTGATCTCTGTAGTATTCATCAGCATTACCACCAAAGAATAATCCTTTAGTGTCCTCTCCACCATTGAGGTCACCACATATGATGTCCTTTCTTAGTGCTTCGATATCTTCTTTACCTAGCCTTAGTTCTACAGTATTAAAGGTACCTTCGTTACCTCGTGATATCCATAGCCGTTCCATCCAACCCTGTAGGTTAGGATGCTTACGCCATTGGAACTCAGGTTGTTCAGGTTTTCTGCTTAGTGCGTATTGATCTAGTCCCATTTGTTTACCATCCTTCACTCATTTCTTGCATGATTTTGCGATTTATGTTTGCCAATCCACCATCTTTGAGTATGGCGGTGTATTTTTCTACTAAGAACATTCGATATGTTTCCCACATTCGGGGTGAGAAGTCAGCTTCAACATGTAGGTCAGCTAAGTGCTTACTTTCTACTGCTAGCTCTACAATATCATGTACTATTTCTACATGAGGTTCTTTAGTCTTATCATATAGCCAGATAAGCAGTGCGTTATCGTCTAATACCTTGGCAAACCATTCGACTTCGACAGGTTGCCCGTCGATATCGGTCATTGCCATGGAGATCCTGTATGCCTCTTGTTCTGTACATACGGACACTTCTCCACTGATAGTGTCTTCATTATACATAGTTTATCTCACTTGTATTTCTTGTGCCAGTCTTATGTATCTGATGAAGTCCTTGACACGTTCGACTTCAACAGTATGAAACCAGTCGATAGCGACTCGTTCCATTCCTTCGTTATCTTCTAGGAACTGCTCTAATGCAGTCGCTAGCTTGTCTACGATTGGGTATCCTACCGTCCGACCGTAGCCGTATCGTAAGTTGTCCCTTATCTGTCTGTCTTGGATACTATAGACCATATCTATAGTATCCATAAGGCACTCCCATTCTTCCTGCTCAAAGAACAGAGGGGGTGCTGTTGTATTTACTGTTGTTACTTTCATGCACCACCTTTAGTCTGTCTAGAGTTTACCTAAGTCTGTTACCACCACCTTTAATAAACATAAAGGCGGACTATAGTTAGCCTATCCTTCAATACCCAACTATATGTCGAGTGTATCAAAGGATACGGTACACTCTGGATTGACCATGGCGTATCTCTTCCGGTTTCTAAAGGGATTAGATACCTCTTTGTGAGTCTTGATGAAGCGTCTCGCCTCGTCTGTCTTCTTGTTATGCACTTTGAATACATGTAAATGTAAGCCTCGTGCGGGGATACCTGGTCCTCTAAAGCGGACATTGGGGTACTCATCTAGAATACCTGTGAGGATATCTTTAAGCTGATCCTCGGTAGCTTTGCCTTGATGTACATCAGTCACCCCATGTTCTGAGTGAAGGGTAATTGTATACCGCTTCAGTCTACTGGAGGTAGTCTTAATGATACATCTTGGTGCTTGTTCTGCGTCTAGCATAATAGTCTCCAAGTTGTAAGGAAAGAAAAAAGAAACCACAGTAGGGGTGATCCGACATCAGTACATGTGCCTCGATCACCTCACCTACTGGGTTTCGGTTGATTAGTGTCCGGCAGGATTTACTTATTACCTGCAAGGCAGAGGAGTAATAGATTTTATTACAACCACCTACCACCCTATCTTCAGTCACGAAGATGACCTCACACATTATGTGCATCAGCCAGACCACCACGGTCTACGGTGTGCTTTAGCCCCTTACTACAGAGCTTATTCAGCCACGGACGGCACCGTCGTGCCTTAATTTGTTCCCGAAATATAAGCAAGGCAGTTTAACCTCGTGTCCAGGAGGCTCACTCGTGTTAGCGGGTCTGCCATTGTCCCTATCTTGACCGCAGGTTAGGTATTCCAGCCTAACCCTTTTATTTTAAGGGCGTGGGTGCGCCTTAAGCAGCTAGTGTACGGCACTATTCTATACACAGATTTATACTAGCCCTTGCTGACGAGAGTCGTTCATGAGACGACCCTCTGGATCTAGTCTGTGTATGACGATAGCCATACACACAGGTAGCTCATAGAGCTCCTGCAAATAGAGAGTGTCCAGCGGTAGCCGAACACTTCATTGTGTTTGGTTCTTGTAGGTAGACTCTAGGGCTGTGTATACCCAGCTTATTGCCACCCCTACAGTGAGCACCACGCTCATTAGTGACAACAGTTCTAGCATCAATTTTATTCTCAGCTGATGACGCTGAGGGGTCATATGTATCCGCCTAGGCAGATAGTATAGTGACAGCCAGCTCGCTGTTAGATGGAGCACGAGCTGCCCTACGCTGTGTCTAGAATTAGACATAACCCTGTATCAGTATGGTATAGTCAGTACCTCCGTATTATCGCAATGATAATAATAATAGCGAGAAAAAAGCAGAGCACCCCTTTGACGGGGGCTCTGCTTAATGTTACTCAGGACGGGGTATGATTTCACCAGTGTCGATGTCCACCGTGTCTACACCATCGAAATGGATGTAAATCTTGGTTGGTTTACCGTTGCTGTCGACACCCTCGGCTTGACATTTGTCAATGTAGTCGAGTTTGGTGTTGTCAGTCCACTGAGAGTCCGTACCTTCCGCCCCATCAGCCGAGTCCATGAGCCCCTCAGCATAACGCTGGTTGACTACGGGTGCTTGCTTAGGGCGACGCTTGCGCGAACGAGTCCTTCGTTGTACCACGATTCCATTCTCTGTTAGTTCTTCTGGCATTGGTTGATCCTCCTGCCTAAGTTCCTCATCATCTGGCTCACGACCGACCAACGACCGTGCCAGTGACTTCACCGAGTGTACCGGGCAGCGGTACACCGCATCTAAACCGTCGCTGATAAAAAAAGGACTTACACCCCTGTTAAGGGGTGCAAGCCTAGGGCTACCAATCAAGATCAAGCTCAAGGTCAGGTATATCAGATGGAGGTGGGGCAGTACTGGGCACAACCTTCTTGTCGAAGACCACTTCACACTTAGTGAAGCCTTGGCTTTTCCTGTGTGAGTGGAACTCACGTAAGGCATGAGCCGTGATGCCTGTGTCCGAAGACACACTGTGCTGCTCCGAGTACTCCTCACCATCACACTTTACAGTGAGACGGATACTAGTATACCCTTCCGCTTGAACAAGCTCGGTGAACTCGCCCTGGAACCTTGGCTTTGCCATAGACAAAACCTCCTTCCGCAGCGGGGCTGCTATATCCTTCCCCTGCCTAGCCGTTCCACGGTACGTAAACCTAGACAGGGGTCGGGATAGTAGTCCGACTACTTACGCTACTGTTGTATCGTTATATAGAACAATACTTTTTTCTTTTGGCACAGCAACTTGCCAAAGATTAGGATTTACACTGTTAAGGTGTGCTTCTAGTTCTGGAAACTGAGTTTTCAATTCACCAGTAGATGGCAGACCCCAAGCATTACCTTCTTCACGAACACGATCTAGTACTGCTTCTCTTGCTTCCAAGTCCACAAGTACTTCGCCTTTACTGCTAACTAAATCAAATTGAGTCATGTCCAGCTTTGCAACTGCATCGCACAAAGACAAGGTGTGAGCCTTGTTCATACGACGAACATCCTGCAATCTAATTAGAAGAGCATCATGAATTGCTTTCTGATAAGTGCACCACGATCGGGTTTTCATCCAAAGCATGACGAGAGAAGCCGATTCAATAAGGAATACTAAATAGGGACCAACACCGAGGTTTGATTTATTAAAGTATGCCTTAATGTACTTCATAGTTCGTCTGCGTAGGTTATAGAGAACGCCTACTCGCTTAGTGTCTTTCTTGTCAGTTGACAGCTTAAGCTCAGGAATCAACGCCACAAAACCGAGAGGTCCAGTAATGTTACGATCTTCTTTCGCTTTTTGCTTTCTCTTTGCGGGAGGCAGCACAAGTTTGTCAAAGACTGCTAGACACGGTAGCACTTCATTCATAGCTATGAGAACTTCTTCAGCCATTTCCTCAGCATAATCAATGAGCATGCCAGTAGTGAGATCAGCTCCAGGGAAATCCCTAGCAGCTTGCTTAGTAATAGCCTCAAGCACAGCTGGTCTAGCCTCACGTATAGATGGAAGAATTAGTTCGATCTTAATACAGTCTCGCAATTCCAGAGGAATAGCTTGACCGTTTTCGTCAACCAAGGAGATATACAAATCATCAAGACAAGTTATAGGTCTCTTGTCTATGCGAACACCAGTCAAGCCCAGCACTGCTACGCCCATTGTGTTCGCTGACGCTCCATAACCACCAGGAGTACCTGGCTTCTTGGTAATGTTACGCCAAAGATTCTTTGAAAGGTGTGTCATCCAGCTGCATCGAGCACCCACCTTCTTAGCAATAGTAAGCCAAGTGTTCTTTCGTCCACCTAACATACCAAGCTCAGCAAGTGAGTCTAAGCATCCGGTAACCAAAGCCTTTATAGTACCTAGGGACAAGTTCATGTCTCCCTCAAAGAGGAAATTAGTTCTCTGCGTACGTGCCGCACGTTTGAACTCATTCATTGCACCTAAGGCATTTAGGCTGATACCTTCCTTGATAAGTCGTTCACAGCGGTTTGCTAAATAGCTATCGATTTCTGCGTAGTTGATGCCGAATTCATCCTGAAGCTTCCACGCAAATAATCTCATGTCATCTAGACTGACGCTCTCACGGGTCGGAGCCGTATGAAGACATCGGATGCCTCCTGGTCCCTGGTGTGATGTGCGACTTACACCATGAATACGCCCTGTTCCATCTAGTTTGAATAGATCATACAGTTTGTAGACATTCTTACTTAATGCTGTCTTCACCAAGTTTATCACTTGATTTAAGTGGTGTCGATGTGATATTGGTTCGACCTGACTCTCTGTTACTTCAGCAAGGTCCGCATCGTCAATGACTTCACGGTCCTTTAGGTAACCTTCAGGCAAGCGATTGATTTGTGCAAGCACAGTCAACGCTTCCCGTCCTATAACAAGCGGCATCTTTGACTGAGCCACTAAGTATTCCCAACGTTGTTGAGGCAACTTTTGTCCTATGCCTTTATCACTACAGAATTCTGGGCGACCAGCGACTAGGTTCCCGACCAATCCGGGAGTCATATCTGTAGCAATCAGCTTGTTATCGAGAAGATCAACTGAGGCTTCTGGAGAATATTCGAGTAGGTCTTCTCGTCCTTGCGTTTTAGCAACGTGTACGATAGCAGCCAGTACTGCTTTCAACACTTTACCAATCCCACGTTTGTCGAAACATTCGTGCAACAATAGAACCTTACGAACTTCAGGGTTACGAAAAACAGAATTCATATGGGTCTTAACCAACTGTTGTTTCGTACGCCTCAGTTTCATATCTTTACTAATGGACACCATAAGCTCCTTGTGTCCATACGCTTCGATGATTTTACTTGTCAGATCGTCAAAGATTTTCACCTTCGTTGATTTGTCAAGATGATCCGGTGGCTGGATACCATCATCTTTTGTCGTGATTTTAATAGGGTCACATCCCTCTGGGTGATTCATAAATCCTCCATCCCACCGAAGTGGGGAAGTCTAAATGTTTCAATCCATACTGACTAGCACGAGCCTCAGCCAGTCGTTCGTTTCAGCCAACCGTGGAACGGAGCTGGGAGTCAAACGAACAAAATACTCACCCACACAGCTACTCGCAGGTAGCCATGTGGGTGAGCCCCCTAGGGGTAGCGGGGGGCAAATGAATTTTTAAAACCACTAATACCCCACGTAAATTCGTGACCCCTAAGTCGATTTAGGGCTCTTCAAATACTGGGTACCCCTTGACCCTCCGAGCGACGTAGGTGCCCGTAAGGAGGATCCTGTGGGCTCTACGGTCCTGATAGGATCTGGACTCGTCTGCACAGGTTCAGTCTGCTGATACATAGGTGCATCAGTGACATCTCTCTTCTGATCTTCCAAGAAAGAGACACCCTGTCTGGCTGCAATCCAATCCTCAAAGTCTAATTGTTCAATGTCTTCTGGGAATAGTGTTGGGAACAGTTCCATCAACACGTCTTCAAAGTAAGTATTAGGATCCATGACTTGTTCTGAAGCCTTGGCTCCAAAGGTATGGTAAGTCTTATCTCCGCCAAAGGCTCCGATAGCTCCTCGTGATTTACCACTGCGTAGTGTAGCATGTAGACCAAGACGAACCAGGGTTTCACCTAATAGGGGAATTACTCTGATCATGTTGATCATACTGGCTTGTTGTTTATCTGTTGTCTCATTACCCATAGCCATATCGAAGATACCGCCTATACCAGAGAAGCCATTACTGATGTATTTAAGGAGACCTGCTAGGGAGATCGGTGCGACGACCTCAGCGTTCTTGGCTAGCATGAAGGCTCCTAGTACTTCCATTACTAAAGATCCGTACAGTCCAAATGCAGGAAGCCTAGAGCCAAGTAGAATAAGGAAGTCCTCAGGGTTACGTTCCAATTCATCTAGCATGTCCTTAGGATGGAAACCACCAGCCATCATAGTGACTAGAGTATACATCATATCTAGTATCATATTGGTTGTTGTCTTCATTACGAAGGTTCCCCAGCTATACTGAGAGGAGTCTCTGATGACTCGTTGAGCTGTGAACAACATCGGATAAGTACGGTACTGGTGAAGGATTTGGTTGAGTGCTTCAGATGTAACATTAAGATCCATTACGTTTGGTGCTGTTACAACAACATCAACCATATCTTGTAATGCATGTCGCATATTGTAATATACATCCATACGACTCTTATGTCTTTCTGCACTCAATTTCTTAACGCCTGAACCATCACGCTGCATCTGGGTCCACTGTCTCATTCGGAAGAGGTGGAAGTATTTTTCTCCAGCCTCGGGCGTACCCATAGATCTAGCTCCAGCATCCATCTCAGCAAACCGTAAGATTGCTTCTTGTGTCATAAGCCCGTTCCTTGCGAGGATCATAGCCATACGCCATTGGTTATACTTGCCTTTACCCCAGCCAGCTTGAGCAGCTAAGCTACGCCATAGCTTCCAGCTAGTCTCATTATCTGGCATACCTAAGAGTTTCTCAGTACTTACGTACTCACCTTTAACCTTAGTTCCGGGTCCGTCTCTAGGTGTAATCTTAAGAGACTTAGGTAACTTACTACTATCTATTCTATCGTTATGGGCTTTAACTCGTTTAGCTTCTTTAGCTTTCCAAGCTTTAGGATCTGCATCGTAAAGAGCAACGTCTTCATCAGTTGCTAGGAGTTCTACTAGAGCTGACCATTGACCTCCATTATATTTATTCATGATGTCAAGTCTTTGGTGCAGATCAATCTGTGCTCGAAGTTGTTCATTGACTCGCTTAGCGTGGTTAGTAGCGTTTCTAGCTGACCAGTTAATTCCTCTTGCAAACTTACTTGCTTTAGGATTCCTGCCTCCGTAAATATCGGTTTCTCTACCGATACTAGCAGCACTATCTAAGTCCATCATGCCTGGCATTATTTCACCTTTAGCTAATCTTAGACCATAGATCATATCTCGAGCTATGTTAGGATCGCCTAACATTCTAGGGAAGTAAGCTATGAAAGGTGTCAAGAGAGCTTTCATCTGACCTACACCTAGTGTTCCAATCAGTCCTGCCATAGAGCCTTCTACAAATGAAGAAGCAAAGGCTAGGTTTGTACCATAGATAGTTTTAATAATATCATTACTATATGGAGCAGCATGCCTCAAGGTTGATACCTCGCCAGGAGTTCCGTATCGTGAAGCAACTCCCTTAAGTACTTTATACTTTCTATCCATAACTTTAGAGAAAGACTCGTGTAGATCCATCTGTTCTTTACGAGTAAGGTTCTTACCTTTACCATCAGTCATTTGTAGTGTTGGGTTAAAATCAGTTACATCTGCAAATAACTTTAACATCTCACCAAAGGTTAGGTTAGATTCTGTTATTTGAGCAAATGCCATAATCTCATGAGCATCATGTCCTTGAGTTTTAGAAATATTATCAGCAAACTCTACTGGATTCAACTCGATAAAAGATGTTAGCTCAGGCTTTTCTAAGGCTTCAGAAACTTTTGGTACCCATGTATCATCATGAATAAACAAAGCTTTGTTCATGATTCTATTAATAAATGCATCAACTAGGTAATCAACTACAGTGTTATGATCGTGAGATATAATCTGATGATGATCAAAGTAGTATGGGCTAACATATTCACCATGCATGTGGTGTAGATCCATAACTTCTTTCAAAGATTCATTAAGACCTTTCACTCCGTTAGCATGTGCGTTTTTACCCTTGACTACTGATTCGTACATTTCTTTGATTATTCTCCACTCAGCATCCCAAGCTTCTGGAGAGACATCCTCTGGTTTAAAGGTACCGCCTAAATCGGTTGGTATAAAGTTCTGTAATTCAGACCAAGATAACTTATTATCACCCTTAGCGTTTAGCATCTCTACTACAACCTGATGCCAAGCCTGTGCGAATGAAGATGTATCCGTATTGCTTAACCTACTGGACTTATCCAAGAAGGTCTGTAATTCCATACCATGATCACCTTCTGAGTTCTTATATATTTCCAAAGCCCTAGAACCAAGGAATTGATAGAAGCCTGGTTTATACTCTTTTAAAGTTCTTAGTGAATCTCTAAGTGCATTTCGTTTAGGCAATATATTAAGAGTGTACAAAGCAACAGGGTGTATAAACTCTTTATTATTTTCCAACCGTTGCTTTATAATTTCGTGAAGAGCAGCTCTTGCAGATTCTGAACTACTTAGCGACTGGTGACGAATACCTCGGTTCTTAACAATCCAAGGAAGAATTTCTGCGTCTCTATCGATCTGGAAGCGACCAATTCCTTCTTGCATATCAAAGAGATCCTTAACAAATACTCTGTAGTTCTTAGCTACAGCATCAATCTTCTCGATTGTTTTGTCATTATATCTTGTAAGATCAGATGATGGATCTAAAATCCTACCTAATACATCCAGTTGTAATTGTTCGTTTACTTGTCCTTCTGCAATCGGATCACCTTTAACTTGAGTAAAGGCGATATCTTGTTCGAACACAGGTATTAGATCACCAAAGTAATCTCCGTCTAAAGCTTTAGCAAACGCTGTAGATCTTCTGTGCCCAGCGTTGGCTGATATAGCTCCAGTCATTTGTGGAAGCAGTGTATTAGCAGTTAAGGAAGAACCTTCTACTAAGAACTGAGCCATCATTGCAGCTACAACAAAAGGACTATCATATGTATATTCTGCCTGTGTAGAAGATAACATTAAGTTTTTCTTTACACCTTGCATTACTTTCGCTATTACATCTGGTTTAAAGAAAGGAGCTAGTTTTGTTTCGCTATTCATAACTTGATACATAAGTCCGCCTAAGCCTTGTTGATAAGTTCCTTTTAGATGGTCAGCACATTTCTTACTTAGTATATAAGCATATGCAGACTTAAGTCTAATATCACCTGAGTATAAAATCTTTCTACCATCTATACTGATATTTGTATCACCCCGAGCGTTTGCAATATATTCATCTGACATGATTCTATCCCATAGTTTAACTTGTTCTTCTCTTGTTAAACCACCCCAGTGATAGCCTTCTGGCTTAGCATAAACAGTACCATCGTTACCATCTTTGTATCCATTCTTTCTGATTTCTGAATTAAGCTTAGAAAGCTTAGTCTGTAAAGCTGAAATATGAGAATGTTCTTTAGGATGATCTTTGGTTGTTGGTTGAGTTACGCCATACTTCTTCTGGAATTCATATCGAGCTTTCTTTAAGTCTTCTTGTACAGCATCCCGAGTATCTATTAATTCTATATACTCATCATCATCAATCGCAGTTTCTTCCATAGCTTCAAGCTGATAAGGCTGTAGTCTTGCCATATCTGAGTCATACCCAAAGAAGCTACCAATACCATATCTTTCTTCTGTTCCTCCTCGTTGTATATCAGGCATTCTAATACCATCCGCATCTAAACCGAAGACTGCATCAAGCATAGTTAACATATTGTCAAGTTCTCCTGGTGATTCATCTAGATACTCAACGAAGATATGTGCCATGCCTCTGAACGTATCGCCTACCCAGCTATAGACCTTATCCATAAAGTTTTGCATATGCGTCCACATACTAGACTTTTGCATCTCTTCTACTACAGGTTTGATAACACCATCTGGATCCCCTAATACTCTCGCTGCTAAATAGTATGATGCAAAGGCAGCTACTAATTCGCTATCGGAACTTGTGTGATAATCCATCTTCATACCTACAGCTGGGTTAGATACACCACCTTCGTTTCTCTTGACAATACGATTTAATATATCGATATTCTCAGGTCTACGCATTTCATTAACCATATTAGTCCAGGCAGCACCGTCTTCATTCTGGTATTTTAGTATAGCAATTTCTGCCAGTTCGTGGAATAAGATATCAACTGCTGTTTTTGTATCTGCTTCTTTAAGTTTCCTACCATCGAGACCGATTATATATCCAGGATCGTTACTAGGATCTCCTGGTATATGTGTATTCCTTGGAATAGCAAGACCTCTACCAATCCAATCAACCATAGACTTAGGGGTATTATTAACACTTTGTCCAAGTTCCCAAGACTGAGAAACCTTATTAAGAGAAATACCTATTGATCTGCCAGTACCCTCGTAGCGAACGTTAATTGATTCTCCTTGTCTATTAAGCATTTCAACAAGTACGTTTGCAGAGAGTTTAGTATCTGTTTGTACATAATCTTCTAGTTGTTCTTTAGCGGCTGCTTTCTCTTCTGGTTTCGCTTCGGGGTCAATCATTGTTTTAAATAGTTCTGCTGCATTCTCAGATGTACCGGACTTGCCTGGCAGACCTAGACCTATTGCTAGGTTATTAAGATTGAAACTAAGGAATTGATATCCCGCTTGGGCGTACTTATTAGATGTATGATCTTTAAGTATCTGTAGTGTATCAAAACTACGCAACGCAATACGAGCAGCTTGCGACTCTGACTTAGCTATGTATCCTAGGGTTAATAAGTCAAAAGCATTACCGTTATGTGTAGCTATCTTATAACCTTCTGACTGTAGTTTATCAAGTCGATCTAAGATTTCTTTAGCCTGTTGTTGTTGATTGTTGTTGTCAGGTGTCCAGGTTTCGTTTATAACTGAAGTAGAGTTATTAGCACTTTGAAGTGAAGCAGCTGATATTACACGACTTTCTACTGTGTCGGTAATATTGGTTTCGATATCTAGACCTATAACCTTATCAGTATCCGTTTTCCATCCTTCCTGTAACTCTGGCATAGAATCAATGTCTGCTGGCTTCATGCCAGTTAGTACTAACATATTCTTAAAGTCTCGTAGATTTGCATCAGGTTCTGTTTCGATTGTATATAGATTCTCAAACTTCACACCATCAGGAGCTGACATACGTTTCTGAGCGAAGCCTAATTTAAATCCATCCATCTTATGATCTAATTCAAATGCAAGATCTACTACAATTTCTGGGTTAAGGTTTGCTAAGTAACCAATAGAAGATCTTAATATGTCTGCTGTATCTGCATTAATATATCCGGAAACTAACTTTCCTTTTTTATCGTATCTCTTAGTCATCTCTGTAATCTGATTTGTTATTCTTACCATGTGAGGATATATTAAATGATTACCTTGATACTCAGCAAGAAGGTTCTTGGTGCTTCTTAATCTTTTAACAGTTTCAGATGTTACACGTTGGGATTGTCTCCACTTGTCATCTTTCTTTTGAAGTATGGATTCATTCTTTTCTGTACTTTCACCGATTCGAGAGTCTTGATCAAACATAAGTGAAAGGCTATCATGGAAAGCTACTGTTGCTAGAGCTTCAAAATGTTTTTCTATATAGTTAATAGCATCTTCATGTACGTCAGCTAGATACATTCCTTTGATACTAGTTTCCCAATGGTTTCTCATCCAAGGTAAGAATTTCTCTTCAAAGTATAAAGAACCTTCTTGTCCTGCAAGATCTATATCAATACTGTTCCAATGTGCTCTAGCTAGAAGATCCATTGGATTTAGTTTACCTTGCCAACCTACAGTACCGGTTGCGTTTTCACCAATAGTTAAACCATGTAGAGATACGTCACCAGACATCTCTCTCCACTTAAGATGATTAATAATAGAAATAATAATATTCTCAGCCCATGCCATCTCTTCTTTTACAGCAGCTCTAATTTCTGCTTCAGCATCTTCAGTAGGTTTTAATTCATTAGGTCTTAGTCCACCATTTTCTACTTTCTTACGTAACGAAGGAATAAGGATTAGTAACTCATCTACAGACATCTTTCTATTTCTTAACAAAGAACCGAGAATCATTAAACCATTATTATCAACCTTGCTTTTATTTATAATAGCACTATTTAAATTATAGACACCATAACCATTCAACCTAGCTAAGATTTTTTGAACTGGAACAACTAAAGCTGCTTCATGTAGAGGCAGAGATATAGCATCTGTTCCTGGGACTAATACCATTTCAAACTTACCTGCTAAGTAATGACCAGCATCTACAAAGTTAGTTTTTGTATTGTTTACAGCAGAAGTACTAGGAACACTTTGAAGACTGCCTTTTGTTTCTTCCATCAAATATTCTAAAGCTTCAAATAAGGCTTGCTCTTGAGCATGTTGTTCTTGGAAGTTGAATCCATCATTTGCTCTCATATTATCTGATAAAGCTTCTCTAGCAAATCGTTGAGTCTCGCCTTCTCCATGTACAGCTCTAGTGTTTATAAACTGACCAGTACGTATAGAATATTCCATCATCTCAATTTCAGCAAAGTTTGATAATGTATTGATTGCTTCAAACATTGTTTCAGGTGTGAGAGCTATAACCATTTTTTCTTTTCCTGTATAGGAATGAGAACTAAGAGTTATACCGCTACCAAGAGGATCTCTCTTAACCATAGTAACTCCACCTGTTTCTTTCTTAGCTAACTTTAGATCGATAGGTGTAAATACATTATTATCTACTTCGCCCTCAAGCACGAACAAATCATAGTTACTTAAAGATCCTTCTTGCTGAGCATCAAGTAAACTTTTAAGAACCATGTTAGAAAATTCACCAAGAGGTATCTTACCTTCTTCGATACCTACAACTGCACTCCATGAACCATCTTCAAAAGCGAGGATGTTTTCTTCCGGAACATTTCTTTTCTTTAACTGTGCTTTTAGATCTCCCATGATACCAAGCTGTCTAGGCATTTGTGTGAATAGCATATTAGCATCAATACCCTGGTTAAACATTGTCTGTTCAAAAGGAATACTTTGAATACTATAGTCTCCTGTATTAGTTGGAGCTAATACCATGAAGTCTGCACCCTGTAGACCGCCTTGTTCAAGAGCGAACTTAATATTATTCTCACCAGTCATTCCTGCTAGGATCATATCTTCATAGGTTACGGCTTCATCGATAGTTTTCTTAATACCGTAAACACTACCCTTCTCTCGCATTATTATAGTATTTCGTTTTCTATTTTTAATACCTTCTGCTATCTTAGTTAGTTTTCTAAGTTCAGTAATAAATTCAAACTGTGCTCTGTAAATAGCTACAGGTTTATTTTCTTCCATAGCTAACTTAACATCATTAAGTCGAGCTATAACATTATAACTAAGAGGAGCACCTGGAGGTCGTACACCTGATGCCATGTATCCATACATCTCATCTAGTCGCATTAAGTAATACAACGCAGGATATTTTATCTTGTTACCATCAAGGAATGATAGGTCAACTCCTAGTTGTGATGTCCACGCATCTAGTTTAGATTTGAGTTTATAAGCGTTAGCTTGAACACTATAATGTCTTGGAGATAATAGACTGTATCCTATGTCTCCAGATGTTTCAGGGAACCTTAGGTTCATTCGTTGAGTTGCAAACATATTGACATCTTGTCGATCATCCATTGCTATGATATCATTTAAATCTTCGTTAAGATTTTCATTCATATCTAAGTTCTGTTTGTATCCACCTTCTACTTCATTAATAGCTCTCTCATAAAATAGATGACGCAGCTCTAAAGAACCCAACTGATCATAACTCTTTTGTTGTATCAAAGGTCTAAGTGCTGCATAACCACCAGGGTTAGCTGTTCGTAAACCTATGATATCTTTAATATTCGAAGCGTCTCCGCCTTGCATGACCGCTGTAGAAGCTTGTTCAGCTATAAATCTTTGCTGTGCAATTCTAGCAGTGATTGCCTTTTTATTCATTGTCTTTAATGCTTCAATAGGAATACCTGAGTTTTTGTTTATACTCTCAAGTAGATTCTGATATTTTGTAGCGTCATTACCATGTTTAGCTTTAGCTACATCTAGATCTGAAACCATATTAATCAAGTTATTATACTCAGCTGTCGCTGCCTCATCTGCTTCTTTCCATCTTCTTGAGATTGTTTCATACATAACCTTAGCATCTTCTTCAGTAAAGATCTCAAACTCTTGACCACTTTTATTTCTTACAGTCGTACCTCCAAGATAATCACTTGTAGCTATAGGACCATAGCTTGCTTCATATAACATCTCGTCACGAATTAGAAGATCTTGAATCATAAGCTGAGCTTCTTTTCTCCATGCTGTTTTATCATCCTCATTGATAAACTTCCCGTTCTCATCTAGATCATACTTCTCTCGTAAACTGTATGCTCGGTTAGCTTGAATTGTCCACATACCGAAAGGTGCTGAACCAAACTCTTGCCCCATTTCATGTAAAACTTGAATGTCTACTTCACCCAGATCACCATACTGTGGCGTATTATCCTCACCCTTAGCAACACGATCAGCTACTCTTTGCTTAAATACGTCAGAGTTTTTGATGTTCTCGATATTAGTCTGTACCTTAGATGAATCTATATTCATAGGATGTATGTTTAATGTGTCATATGCTGTAGGGAAGTATCGTTTAGCGTCGTGAGATCTTGCATAAGTGAAATGCACTAGATGGTCTTCCATACCCATAGAAACTCTAGGATCAAATGACTGACCACCCATACGAGCTTGTAGTTCTAACATACCAGGATCCATTTGATAAGATACAGAGTTCTGTAAGTTCTGCGCTCTTAGTGCTTCCATATCACTCCAAGCTACCTTATCACCCATAAGAATTTCATTAATCCTTTGATGATCTTCTTTTGTTATAGCTCCATGTACTACTTCTTCTTCGATGTATTTTTCTACTTCTTTGATTCTTTCTACATATCTCTTTCTAACTACTTCAACAGGAACATTAGTAAAGTCTGCAATATCTTCTAAACGAGCGTTTATTAACTTCATAATATCGCTGGTTCTCATTACTAACTTAATAAAGTTTGCGGTATCTTTATCACCCTGATTTAAACTATCTTCTAGTTTCTTTAACTCAGCTTTAGCAGCATTCATATTATCCAATACTGCCTGAGTAGAAGCACCACCAACACCGCCTATAGCTCCTTGACCGGTTGCACCACCAGTCTCTCCTCCGCCAAGGAAGTAATTCTTAAATACTTTGCTTTTGATTCTTGGACTAAAGTCCATAGCTTTCTGTAAGAAGGTAACAGCTTCAGTCTCCACCTTCCTATAAAGAAACTCACCCAATGCTTGGAAGTCTTCAAAAACTAATTCTGAATCACCCTCAAGTCCAAAGGCAGCATTCATCTCTCCTATAAGTGCTTCGCCTTTAACTCCCCGCATCTCTCCTAAGAATGCTTCTATACCGCCAGCATACATAGTACCCATCGGACCTTTCTTAAAGAACTCTCTTAGCTTATCTAAAGCAGGATCAGCCTTTTGACGTGCTTTAAAATCATCGTATCGTGTCTTGGCAGTAGTATCACTACTCATATCCATGCCAGCTTTTTCAAACAAGTTATACCACTTTACTAATCTTAACTGCTCATCCGCTCTAGCTTCATGTACAGCATAACCCGCCCACTCCATAGCAGAGTGAACATATCGATCTGTAAGATTGGTCTTCCACCCTTTAAAGTCTATACCCGTATCAACTGCTTCAGTTTCCATAGCTTCTACTAGGGCATCTAGATTTTCAGCTACTGCTTCAATAGACATACCTTGGAACCAGAAAAGGTGCAGTCCTTGCATGTGTTGGTCATAGTCATTAGAACGTTCTAAAGCTTCCTCAAATGAACCATACTTATTCTCAATACGTAAAGCTTGTTCGATTATGAAATGTACTAAAGGATTGTCCTTATTAGTTTCCGTAAAGAGTGCAGGTTGTAGTTGATGTAAGATACTCATACGCCCTAACCCTGACGCTGGTAGTACTACTTCAAAACCTGAACCAAATGATTCATGATCTGTAGCTTCTTCTGATCTATAATGTTTTCTATAAGATAGTAAGGCATCGTGTAGGTATGTTTCCATAATAGGATTCATATCTAACTGCAAAGTATACAATGCTTCTAGTAAGTCGTCTCGACTCATTACTTCCTGCATAGTTGATCTATTAGATATATAAGGCTGTAATCGGAAAGGAACTCTACGTCCTACATTAAACATAGGGTGAGTCTCAGATAAATCTGATAGGTTTCGGCTTTCCCATTCCGCTCTTAACTCAGCAGTAATTTCTACATTAAGAGCGTAAGTAATACGGTTTCGGAAGATCTCATCTTCCATAATCCTCATTAAACCCCAGTCTTCAAGAGGTGCAAACCAAGCTGTATCTCCTGTTTCTGGTGGCAATACCATTTTACGATTCTTGTTATTGAGATCTGTTGTTTCAGTATTAGTATCTTCTATGTTTGTAGGATCTGTCATATCAATCATACGTCTAGTAGTACCTGGTTGTTTACCCATTATTAGTTGAATGATACCTGCTCCTGCAGTTACAGCATCTACATAATCTCTATCACCATTACCTAATTCAGTAAAGTAACTTACATCTTTCATTATTACATGAGCTACTCTCTCGAATAATTGTTCTTGTGTTAATGGATTCTCAGGATCTTCTTCGACTTTAATCAACTCATAGAATGCATCCTTATTTTTTAGATGTTGTATTGCATCCATTGCTCTTAGATAGACGTGGTTTAAATATTCTGTCTGAGTTCCCCATGTTACTTCACCTCTGTTCTTACTTAACTTAAATCCCTTACCGCCATTATTCTTTTCATTATCTTTAAATGATCGTTGGTTTACTATAATAGCTGCGTCCCGCATAATAGTTACAATCTTAAAACCAGCGTATAGGCTATACCTACTAGTAGTATCATTAGGATTTTGTGCAGCTTCTCTTAATTGTTCTGCGGTATATTTAAAGCTTGCCCGTACATTATCGTCAAGTCTTGCCATCAAGATAGATAATCTCTTCTGCAGTTTTGCTATATCAAACTTAAGTTCAGTCACAGCAACACCATCAGTAGGATCCATCTCAGGTGAAGCTACGTCTTCAGCAAAGATAACTTCTATCTTAAATCCACGAATACCTTCAGGCAAAGCTTCCTTAAGGACAGCGTAAGAAAGAGAAGTTTCATTAGCCCACTTAGGACTTTCTATAATGTGTTGAAGTCGTCTAATGTATTGAGCTAATTCCTTAGCTACTTCTGCTTTAGTAGCTGCTTTAGATATCTCTATATCAGTTCCATTAACTAACGATTCTAATCGTTGTGTAGCTGTCATCTTAATCTTGAATGGTTTGGTTGGATCCCATTGGTCGATTAAAGTGACATCAGTATCAAGAAGCTCATTAGCCAGATCTTCAATCTGTTGATTAGTCATATCAAGCCTACCAAGCCTCATTTGCTTTAAACGTCTCTCATGAATCTTCATCTCATCATCAAAGAAAGGTTGAAGTTCTTTTTGAGTATAAGAACTCTTAGGATCTTTACCGCCCGTGATATTATTTTTTACTAGATGCCAATTCTCAAAGTGATGTGATATACTATCTAGATCAGTAATACTAGGTCTTTCAGCCCATTCCATAGCCCATGTTGTATTTTTTTCATCTATAGTAGCTTTCTGTTTTTTTATAGCAGCTGCTAAATCAGTACCTGTTTTGATTATAGAAGAAGTCCAATCTCCCAATCCCATTCTAATATGTAGGATCTCTGCTTTACGCTTTTCACTACGAATAGCTGCTATACTTTCAGCTTCAAGTTCTTTAAGCTTTCTAAGATCATCACCGTGTGCTCTATTTTGTTTCCTATATTTACCTTCTAGTTTATTGAATTCAGCTTCATTATCTTTTTGCATAGCATAGAATCTATCTAGACTATGTTCTTTTCTTAGCTTCTTTCTCTTCTTACCTTTATGAAGTTCTTCTTCTGCCTTCTCAATGAATGCTTTATCTTCTTCACTAAACTCGTAATGTTCTTTCCATTTCTTCTTACCATGCTTCTTTACTAATTTATCTTTGGCAGCGTTTATTCTTCTTTCTATTACCGCTATATAGAACTTTCTATCATGTGCTAATAAAGCTTCTTTAAACCCAGGTATAGAATAATACTTTTCTTCGGTTTCCTCCAGCCTCTTCTTTAACTCAGCAAGTTCTAAACTACGTTTAGCCATCTCTTCTGTTAACGGAATCAAACCGGTATTATCTTTCTCGAATATTTTCATACGCTCAACAAACATTTGAATTTCTTGAGCAAGTTTAGTATCTCCATTATTTTCAGCTATTACAGCTAGGTCACTTAGTGTATCGTATACAGATTGAGTGTCCATATTTTCTAGAGGTGCAGGTGGATCTTGATCCCCCGGAATATTCTGACCTTGTAAATTCAAGAAGTCTTCAAGAGTTTTATTTTGTTTAGTAGTACCTGGCTCAGCTTTAGGTTTAATAGTTCCTGCTTTTTTATCTACCCTTGCAACTGTATCTAGTCTTTCAAAATTATTATCTTTCTCTGTTACAGTTCTCATTATTCTTGCAAAAGGTGTAGTGTGATGTACTTCAGCAAAGGGTGGTTGTCCCCTCTTACCGTATCCCGGATTATACTCAACCTCAATAGCCAGTACTTCTATACTATCTATTTCGATGCCATGAGAGTTTTCTATAAGGATAGCGTATGCCGAAAGTTGTTTAGACCATTTTTGTTTATGGTCTTTTGTAATCGCAGTTCTGGTATTTCCACCCCGTCGACGTGTTTTAATATCCATTAGTCTATATTTATTTGTATTTTTATTGTAGATTAGAATATCTATTTCACCAGCAATCATGGTTTCATCATCCCAAACCTTAATAGGTTGTGCAACGATTATATCTCCATTAGCTTCTAGTGATTCTTGCCACGCTTTTACTTCAGCTTTAAAAGCTACAAACTCTTCCTTAGTTTCGATAACATAATTAGTCCCGTCATCAGTTCTATTCACTGCATCCTCGAATTGTACATCCTCTCCTAGAATTAATGCACGAACAATACCATCTATCTTACTACCAATACTAGAACCACTCTGTAAGATAAAGGAATCTGGATCATCAGGCGGAGGTAGTACTGCACCAGTAACACGATCATATCGTTTGCCGTTAAACATGTAATACTTTTCATCAGCAGATAAGTCAAACTCTTGACTTTTTTGGACAAGGATATCTACTACTGCTTTAAATTGCTCATCTGTTAAATCTCCATCACCCGGCTCTTCCTCTCCCGGTTCAGGTTCTGGCTTAGGTTCTGGCTTAGGTTCTGGTTTATCTTTAAGAACCCACTCAATTACTGCTTCACCTTGAGAAATAATATCACCGTCTTTATTAGTGACGTGTACTCTTTTAATTGTTACTTGAGCTATATGATCTTCAGTTTCTTCACCTTTTGTGTCTACCTCATATGCAGTAGAAGGTTCACCAAGATTGTTTAGATAAGGTGTTATCTGAATACCTAATGCTTCAGCTCCTTGTTGAATAAGTCTTTCGATTTGCTTTAAGTTCTGACTTAGTTCTGGATGATTGCGTAATGTAGAAGGAGCTGAGTTAGCATAGACTTGCCAGAAAACTTTAGCTAACTGCTGTAGATCTCCACGAAGTTCTGTTTGAACTGATAAAGCTTCATCAGTTATTTTGAAATCATCGGGATCTATTAAAACGTCTAACGCTGTACCTAGGGCTTCAAATGATTTAATATCTATACCCTGTAGCTTTGTATTAACTAGTTGTTTAATGAATGCAATCTTATCTGCATCTGTCTCAAGATTTTCTAGTACTGATGGATCGTCAATTAGAGCAGTTAAGTCTTGTATTAGGTTATCAAGTAGTTCTGTTAGATCCACTGACTCATTCTCTGTAGCTAAGTCTAGTATATGTTCAGCCCATTCTTTAGTTTTCTTCATAGCAGTTTCTCGATTAATCTGAAGAAACTTTGCTATCTGTTCAGTTACAACTGTACTTATCAACGTACCTAGTTGTGTTAAATCTTTTCTTCTTTGCTCTATAAGTTTGGATTCACTAATAACTCTATCCATAAATAAAGAACTTACGTGTCCGTCTTGTTCTAGATCTTTCATTACTCTGGCTAAGAATTCTCTTACGTCTTTAGTAATTTTATCCATAGCTTCAGCTAATGCTTGTGCTTGCTCGGCAAATACCCTTCCTTCACTTGATAGAACATCTTGCCAAGCTTTAGCAATATCTTCTCTTGAGGCGTTGTCAATATCCTTACCTTCTTCTTGTAACTTAAGATCAACTTTATTCCTCATAGCTTCATTAAAGAATATAGATACATCTGTATCACCGTCAGAAGAGAATACAGCATCGATAACATCACTACCTTGCCATTGGTTTTTCTTTGTCCACTTCTTACCGTTCCTTGGCTTTCTTTCATTATTCCATTCAGATGCTACATTATCAGCATATTGTATTAACCAAGTAGCTCCTACTTTAACCATTACACCTGCGGGATCAGCTCCCATACGTTGAGCATGTAGACCAGCTAGATCAGATACAGCATCCATAATAGTGTATGCTGGGTCAATGGTTTGATTCCCATCAGAATCTGTTATCGTATTGTCTGCAATAAGTGATTGTAAGTCTTGGTCTAGTTGATTGAATAAGTCCATACCCTCATTTTCACCAAGTATAGAAGATATGCCTTCAGGTCCTTGGGCAACATCATGTAAAATTAACAAGAGTATATCTACAACCCGTTCGTTTGTTAACTCGCTATCCTCGGTATTGGGAAGTAATTTAGAAAGTTGTCTACGTAACTTTAAGGAGTTCCTATTAACAATGAATTCAGCTACATCTTTTCCAATTGTTTTACCATTAACTCTGAAAGCTCTAGCTGCGTTTCTAAGTGAGTTTGTAAACTCTTGGTTGAATTTGAAACCAGGAGCACCTACTTTACCGTGAACCCAACCTGCTCCTTGCTGACCTAAAACAGATAGCTCGGTTGTTAGTTTGCCAGCACCTGCCATTGTACCTACGAATACAGGGTTGATGAAAGGTGTTAGGGCTGCTTCAGCTAATGATTGTTTAGCTACTAGCGACCAGTCCATCTCATCTTGAAATTCTAAATCAATTTTCATACGTTGGTTAAATATCTCTGCCAGACCGCCAGTGAAGGCTCCTTCTACAGCATTAAGATTAAATAAGTTTAGACCTTTATTTGAGAATGGGTGATAGTTTCTCCACCAGTGTCCACCTTTCCATCCGTACTTTATATTGTATGCACCCTTCATCCATGTGTGTGGTAAAGCTGATGGAAGGAATCTTGTCAACTGTTTTGCTCTTACAACTCCTTCTAGTATCTTTAAATACTTCTGACTCTCAACTGCTTTGCTAAACATTTTAGCTAGTCTTCCTGCTGTAACGCCTAAAGTCATACCGAAGCCTACACCACCTGTAGCTATAGTCCATAGAAGACCAAGTGTCATCTCACCCACCATGTCAGGTTCGTTTAATATACCGTCAACAGTAAATGAGTATAGGGCACCAGCTGCGTGTTTCCAATCAGAGGATGTAGTATCACTCCAAACAATTGATTGACGTGCATAGTTAGCTTGGATTAGCATATTAGCATGATACCGCCATTCGTACTTATTCTTAGCATCTTTAACTACGTCTCTATTAAGACCAATAGATTCTAGGAATTGCATATATTTAGGAACTACCCTATTCATATAATCGTACATAAAGTCTGGGTTATATACGTCGGGTACGTCGAGACCCTGCTCTACAATATTGCCGTCATCATCGTATATTGTTGTTTCTTTTTTGATCTGCTCTTTCTCTGCTTCAGAGAATTCAGTTGGTTTAACATTAAACAAATCATAAGGAGAATCAAAGTAGTGAACACCAAACGGCTGCCAGTTGGCTGCTGCTCCTAGTTTAAAGCCCTGCTGTTTATCCGAACCTGTAAATCCTTTATACCAGTTAACGTGTGCGTATTCGCTTATGTTTTGTTTCAAGAAGTCAGCAACGTCATTAATAGTATCGCCATTCTCAGCAGTAACCGATTCTCCTTCAATATCCAGCCATGTTCCTTGTAGTGCCTTGTTCTGGAAAAATATAGCATTGGCTGCTAAGTTTTCATTCTGAGCATTAGTAGCCCACATACCTCGCATGTGATGAGTAGCTGTTTGAATTCTATTACCTTCTAATAAAGATAAAGGAGACCAAGCTAGTTCGCCTGTAGTAAGGTCTTGAGAGATTGTCATAAAAGGTTCTTGGGCTCTATAAGCTTCTAGAGCTTCTTCTGGTGTCTCATTCCAATCCCACCATGAACTAGCCCAATCCCCTAGAGGATCGATTCTTACTTCACCACCTTCAAGCATTCGTCTTGTGTTTTCTCTTTCATGAGCAAAGTGCATAAATTTAGACTTTTCGCTATATCCCGGTAAAGGTACTCCCCAGTCATTACTTGCTCTTAAAGGCTTTGGCATTAATTAATCTCCTAAATTATTTCTTTATCTTAACTCTTACCATTGAGTAAGAACCATTCGTTGCGTAGGTAGGTTTCCATTTACTATGTTCATAGTTACCGCCCCACCTACCCTCTGGATCATGTATATAAAAATCTGCTTCGGACGAACCGTACAAAGAGAATAATGTACTTCTCTGCGTACCAGCGTTATTCATTGCTCTCCATTCTTCTGGTGTAAAGTATACATAATCCTGATCTTGTTGTTTAGATCTTATTGCTTCAGGTGTAAGATCACCCCAATCCTCATTAGCAGCAGTAAGCCAAGACATATCTATTGACCAAATCTCCTGGTCTTTATATTCCGCAGCTATTAAATTCATCCACGCTGGTAAGGTTGTCGCTTCTTTCATTGACAAGGATATCCTTACGTGGGGATTTTTAGAACCGCCTCTTGTGTCTTTACGTATATTTTCATCAAATACAAATTCGTATGTTCCAGGAAGTGAGCTTCGGTCTTCTATTAATCTTAAACCTATATAAGCAAATGCTTTAGTTTCAGGATCTGCGTCTTTCCACGAACCACTAGGATCTTCGAGATTACCTTCCTCACCACCTATTAGATAGCTTAGGGCTAACGCATGTCGTTCTGTAAGACCCACCTTTTCGTTAAGATTATTTTTTGCATAATGTTCTTTTATCTTATCTGCTTGTTCGTTAGCATAAGTAATGGCTTTCTCTAGTTCTCCCTGTTCAATAGGGGCTCCTATTCTTGTCGCCAGCTCATTTAAATTCCTAGTAAGTACTAGGGATTGATCCTCTAGTATTTCTGCAGCAGACCTCTTAAGTGGTTCACCGGGATCGGGTTCAAACTGTTTATCCCATACATCCCATGATGCTGTGTAAGTTGTTTCATCTACACTAAGGTTGTCAGGAGCTACATGATAACGATAGTCCGTATTAAAGGTTCGAAGTTCTAGATCACCTGGAGCTCCTTTTATCTGGTCTGAGGGGTTAATTCTAACAGGTATAAGTTGTCCATGCTGATGTTGTAGGATGCTATCTAGATGCTGAGACATAGCGTTAAGATCATATGGAAGACCTTTTGCTTGAGCTAAATATGCTGTCATTATAGCTCCTTTAAACATATCTAATCTATCAGGAGTTGATGATAATATCGCAAAGGCGTATTGATTTAAGAGTTCGTATTGCTGTCGATTTTCGGCACCGCCAGGCATATCATAGTCATGATCAACAAATCCCTCAGTATCCATAGCAGGACCTGTTTCAGCTATAGCTCCGTGTGTTTGTGCTAACGCAAGAGCTGACCTACCTAGATTTGTATTTTGTATAGATTTCCAAATGATTGCAGAAATAACTTCACTAGGATCGAGATTAACAGCAACCTTCTTAAGAAGTCCCTGACCCCTTGACCAAGTTATCCCTGCGTTCATTTGTTCTTGAGAAATTATAGGTTCTATAACTTCGAGAAATTCATCGTACTGGTTCATCAAAGCTGTCTGATATTCTAATCTTTTATCAGCACTTACTTCTACAGGATTTAGCTTCCAATCTATAGCCGCAGTATTGAGATCTCCCATGGAAGTTTTAAAGATGCTTAAGTTCATTACTACATCTGGATCAATATCTAATTCTCTTAGTACTGATCTTACTTCTGTATTACCTGTCAATTCAGTCATTTGTTGGGCTACTTGTGACAACGTTATCATAAGGCTACTTACTGAATTCAATGAACTAGTAACATCTTGTGGATTGAGGTTATTCCAATTTCCACCTGACTTCTCTTGTAAAGTTCTAAAAACAAAGTCGTAAGCCATTGCTTGGAATGTACCACCTCCTGCATCCGTCATGACATCATTGAACCATCCATAGTTACCCGTAGCTTCAGCTCCCGCCTTTAGGGAGATCATAAAGTGAGCAGCTCCTGCTAACATTTGAGCATCGAAACTAGAAGAAGCATTAGCAACAAAGCTCATAGCTGTTCTTACCTTAGTTGCAAGTTCATTATTTCTTGATCCACTATTAGGATTGTTTACCATTTCTTTAGCAATAGCTCTACCTGCAAACTCTGCATAAACAGGATCTGCGAAGAACGCTGATCCCTGTTGTTGTACTCTATAAGCCTGATCTGCAAAAGTTCCGTAAGATGCTATAAAGGCTTCCTGATTATCGGGAGCAAATAGCGTTGCTTTTTCTTTAATGTATGCATCCCAGTCATTAGATAATCTATCAAAAGCCATAGTCATATGTTTTGTAGGGTTGTTAGCATAGTCTGCCCACTCCTCATCACTCATTGAACCAAGTACGAAAAGAGTGGGACCTATCTTAGATGCATCATAATTATTATTATTATGGAAATTCCTTGTATTCTCTTCATTAGATGCAGACCCGGAACCTCCACCTGAACCTCTAGTTGTTCCTGTTCTTTGTATAACCATATCATACTTATCCATTAGCCATTGTTCTTGCATCATGGATAGTTCATTCTTAAAGTAAGCACCCATCAAATCGTTCCAATCTTCATAGTCAGTGCCTTGAACTTTATTAAACTGTTGAGCTATAGCAACTCTGTATTCTTGCATACTTCTAGACCAAGGACTTGTACCCAGTACTTTTTCCTGTTGCTGTGTATTCAATACACCTACTAACTCTAGAACATCTTTATACGTCTCTGGTCCATAACCCTCAGTTAGTGCTTTGAATCCAAGATCTAACAATTCATTAGCCTGATTCTCTAACTCTTCATCCTCTTCTGCTTGCTGTTGTTCAGCTAATTTTGTTGCATCCAAAACCATTTGTCGCATTCTTTGCTCGAAAGTCATTTCTATGGTACGATCTTTTCTCCACTTTTCCAGATCTTTAGCTGCCTGAGCTTCTGAGTATTCTTCCTCAGCTTTTTCTCGGGCTTTTCTATTATCTGCAATTTCTCTAATCCATTTCCATACAGGGTGAGCAGTAGGTTTACTGGACATTCCCCAGTCTTTAAAATAGTCATCTATCAGTTGTTCTGCAGTACGATCGGGCACCCAAGGTTCTATATCAACTTCTTCTTCATCTTCTTCTTCTGGCTTAGTAGTTACTCCTATCTGAGCTGCTAGTTCTTCTAGTGTTTCGTCATCCATATCTTCTATCAATTCTACATCGATTAGGGATAAGTCAGCAACAGACAGTTCACCAACTCCAAAAAGATCTTGACCTGCGGCTTCTAAGCTTGCTACAGTATCTGGATGTAACATTGATCGTGGCATGTTATTTCTTTTAAAGTCTTCAAAAGTCCAGCCAGCTACATATAGGAACCAAGATTCGATTTCAAGCCTCGCATCTAAAGACGATGCGTTTAACCAATTATTTTTTTCTTTCTTAGCTAGTATCTGTAGCTGCTCATTTCTAAGTCGTGGATCTTCGTCTACAGTTAATTGAGCTGTTTCTTTATCTTGAGTTTGCATAGGAGGTACAACAGGTACTTCATTACTTAAGTCTTCAGGTAGAACTTCTCCTGATAATTCTGCCCCTTTACCTAGCATCATCATTAGATATGGGTCTTGTCTCCACATTTCTTCAAAGCTTTCTGGTGTAGGTGTAGTCTTATATGCTGTGATTAGTGACCGTTGTTCTTCAGTTATATCAGCCATTGAAAGTACAGCGTCTAGGTAATCGTTTATCCAAGCATATCCTACAGTCTCTCCTTCATCGGTTGTTATGATACCATCTGAGTGTGTTGTATCCTGACGATGTATTATGTGGCTTACACGATTCCATATTGCCTTACTGGCATCAATAATCTCCCTCGCTGTATATATAGGAACAAACATACCCTTTTCTTCATCATACTCTACTCCTCTATTAACGTAACCACTTCTTATATCTTCATCTAGGATATCATCCATTTGATTACGTATAGGTCCTGGACCTAGCCCTACTTTAGAAAGTTCTTCATCAATCTCTGCTTGTTTAACAGACTTTTGGTGATCCCTTTTTAGTTGTTCTTGTTCCGATATATTTTTAAGAAAAGATTCCTTAAGCTGTTCAGACATCCTGTCTTGCTGCTCTCTTCGCATTTTCTCAATAGGATCTTCTTCAGCATGATCGATTATTGATTGTTCGTTTTGGTTTGGTATTTCAGTCATGCCGTTCTCCTAATTGGAAGTCCTTTAGGTGTTTCTGTATTCTCAGAGATTCGATATCTAATAGAATCTACACCTTGTGTGGAATTATTGTCTTCATCTAGCTGTTCTACACGATCTAGAAATTGGTTTACAGGATCATCAGTAGAGTACGGGCGGTGCCACTTTCTAAATTCTTGCCAATCTAAAGGATCTAATACATTATTACCTAACTCTAAATGTTTAGTCATTCTGTAATTACTTATTGCATGTGTAAGCCATGCCCCTACTTCCCATGAGGTCCATAAGTAAGGTACTTTATCAATCCTTTCTTGATCCTGTCCTGGAGTCGTAGGCTTTCCGTACATCATTCTAGCCCAAGCTTCTTGAGCTATATGTCGAAGTTCGTGTGGTATTACCATTTCTATTCCGAATCCTCCCCAATCAGGTTCACCCTCAAGAAACACTTTTTCACCAATATAGATAACACCTCGATCCTGTCCTAATCGTCCATAGCGTTCGACTAGATCTATTTCATTCCTGCCTTGATCATATAGATAACCCACTCCCTCTACGTCCTTATCTACGAATCCGCTAACCCCGGTACGCAGTCCAGTTGTGGTATCACCACGACTAGCGTAGAACGCTCGTGGTTCATCTAAGATATCTATATCTTTATCTACAA
>CEUI01024621.1_pt1 | contig 27665 bp, 36 predicted proteins | sample 531411 | NCBI WGS metagenome assembly CEUI01 (sample SAMEA2622841, study PRJEB7988) | marine metagenome | isolation source: saline water (ENVO:00002010), including
ATACAAGACTTTGGCGCGACAGGGTGCATCTCTGATGAGGTGCTATCGAGACTGCCGCATCACGGCTACAGCACAGTCACCGCTAGATACAAGCAGCTAAAAGAGAAGGGGCTGGTAAAGGTTGATGACCGCAAGCGTAAGGGCAAGTCAGGCCGTGGTCAGCTAGTAATGTGGGCAACAGAATTTTATGTGGAGCAAGAGGATGGATGAAGAAACACAACAGCGCATCGATATGCTGCAAATGAAAGTCGATGAATTAGAAGCAAAGGTGCTAGAACAAATGGTTGCCTTTACTACAGCTATGAAGCTGATTGCAGACTTGATGGAGAAAAAAGATGGGGGAAAATAGCTTTTCAAGCACTATGGATTTTGTCAATGAGTTAAATAAATCTCATGGTGTAGCCCAGAGAGGCGGCAAGAAGTACACCCAAGTCGTACACCGCATGGAAGCTTTCAGACGCTTTCATGGCCTTGAGTATGGCATAGATACCAACGTGCTTGTTGATGACGGTCATCGCGTGGTCATCAAAGCCATCGTTGTAAATGCCAATGGTGTGCAGATAGGCTCTGGCATGGCAGAAGAGATCCGTGGACAAGGCCATGTCAATACTACGTCAGCCTTAGAGAACTGTGAGACATCAGCCGTAGGCCGCGCCTTGAGTTCGATTGGATTGTCAGGTGGTGAGTATGCGTCTGCTAATGAATTGGACGCGGTTGGGCGTAAGACTGAGGCCATGTCAGAGAACAAGCAAGCTGAAGAAACCAGCAGCTTCAACCCTGATGCTCAGAAAGCCAGAGACTTTTTGCGTGAAGTTGATATGAAATGTAGTCCAGCAAACATGAAGACATCTAATGATTTTAATGCTTTAATATCATCAGACTATTTCGTTGGGCGGATGAAAGAAGCAAAAGAACATGCACCAGAGGTGTTTAATAAGATTGAAGAAACCCTAGCGCAAGCTGCGCGTAGATTGAAAGTGGAGTGGTAATATGCCTGTAAGACAAAGAAAAAAAGTTTGGGGTTTTAAAATGTTTCGTAATCATGACAAGAAATTGCCCAAATCACCCGACTACGGGAACGCAAAATTATCTTGTTTTGATCCAATTTTGAAACAAATCGCCCCGATTACATTTTCACCCGACAAGCATTACGAATTGTCAGGGTGGATAGACGGAGATGAAATTGGAGTCTCAATCAACGAAATCACTATGGTGGAATCAGCCGACAACATTGCTGATGGTATTTCACAAGGTGGGTTCAAGCCGATTGCAGAGGCCATCGAAACGCAACACTACCCAGAGGGGCGTCAGGAAGCCCCAGAACAGGCCAAAGCGCAAAAAAGGTGGTAATGAAGCGGAAACCTGACAAAGCCGCTGACAGGGCGTTTAAACAGCCGGCAATCGACTATGTAGTCTGTGAGGCTTGTCAGAAATCTATGCCGTTGCTGACAGGATACTGGGTCATCAATGGCTTGGGGGAGTTACTGTGTTATGGAAACGAAAGTTGTTTCGCTCAGAGAGCATATCGACATCAAAGAAGCGAGGCTGGTAGCGCCTGACTACTATGCTGCGCTGATCTTGTCGGGCTGGGGATTGTTCAGAATACTTGAGCATCATGGCTTTGAGCCACTGAAACCCAAGCACGTTGTATCACTGACTGATGCCAGTGCGTACACCACAGAGGCACATGTCATAGAGTGCCTTGCTCAGTATATTGCAAGCGGTGGAGAGTTAGTTACATGATTATTCACATTAACGGCATGAAATTAAAAAGAAGAATAACAGCCAAAGAATATAGCGAAATGTTTGATGGGCGGCAAAGTAAATACAGAACAGGTTTATATTGGCAATGTAATTTGACAAAAGATTATTTTTTATGCACAGAGTTTCACTCTGGCAATATTATTCCTAGAAGGGGAACCCCTTTTATTCACACTACTGCTTATAAGCGCAAATGAACTAGCGTTTCTTCTTTGGCTTCTTGCCAGCCTTCTTCATGGCTATGGCTGTTGCCGCTTGCTTCTTCAAACATAGGAAGGTTCTGAACATTAAGTGAATAGTCATCTTTACCCCATTCACATTTATCCATCACGGCGTGAGGAATTTTCTTCAAAGTCAGATTGTCAAAGAAATTAGGGTCTGAATTAAAGGCCTTACAACAGACCATTAATGAGCGGTCAGGCCCCACCTCAGCAGATAACGCAACGAGGGCATCATGTGTCATGGCATTGGTTGTTACAAAGATGAAGTCACTCTCTGTTGAATAGCCATGATTCCAGTAATCTTTATCAGACGGCGCATAGGTAAAGCCCATTACCTTACAAATGGCAGCAGACAACATGTTGGGATCATAGTCTTTAGATATCACCCAATTGCCGAATGGGTCTTTCTCAAGCAGTGATGGCGCGAGGCGATAAAAACGATAACCGCCCCCACCTTTCCAGCCGGTGGCCTCAGTTACACCACCATTATCTTGACCATCAATAACTTTATTAACACGTGGGACGATATGTGTTTGAGCATGGTCTCCAAGTTCCACCATAATCCACTTACGCCTCATCTTGTGTGCGACAGCAGCAGTTGTGCCAGAACCACCAAATGAGTCTAAGACTATGTCATTTTCTTGTGTAGCTAATTCGATGATTTGCCTAGCTAATTTTTCTGGCTTTGGAGTTGCAAACCAATCTTCTTTATTACGGCTAGGGAAAAGTTTTCTTTGTTCAGCTTTTGCCTGTCTATTATGGCCAGTCTCATCAAGATTAACCCATAGAGATGAGGGCGGAACACCTTTACTTTCACTGAGATATGTTCGCCTTTTGATTGCAGTTTCTTCTTTGTTGAAAAATATTTCCCCTGTTTTGATTTTTTCTTCAATAGTTTCTTTGCTCCAACGCCACCCATTTTTAGGGGGCGAAATCCTATTTCCAGAAGGAGAAATCAAGTCATATATTAAATTTTCTCTAAAGTTTGGAGAGTTCAAAGGGTTGCCGTCAAAATATGGCCCCTTTGGATCATTATCTGGATTCTTGAAGTGTTTGGTTTGTTCCCCACTAGGAGCAACTTTTTTGGATACCCAACCAGCACTTTTGGAGTAAACCAAAATTGAGTTGTGATCAGTTGAAAATTGCTTGGCATCGTTATTGCTATTGTCAGATGACCGCCAAACAATATTTCCACAGAAATTATTGCGACCAAAAATTTCGTCACACAACACTTTTAAATAATGCGCTTCGTTATCGTCTATGCTTATCCATGCTGTACCATAATCGCATAGTAAATTTTTGATACACTCAAGCCTATCCTTCATTAAAGTTAACCATATTGAGTGCTCTAAACCATCATCATACTGTTCAAACGCGTTACCAGTATTATATGGAGGATCAATAAAAACACACTTCACCTTGCCGGCATAATCTTGCTCTAATGCTTTCAGTGCGAGCAGGTTATCCCCCTGAATAAGGATATTATCAAACTGGTCATTCTCACCATGACGCTTGTCTGCGTGATAAGATAATTCAGGGTCTTCAATTAGGATGCGCGGCTCAAGCTTTGGGCGTTCATCCTTGCCAATCCATGTCAGCTCTAACTTCTGTTTCTTACTCATGCGTCTATTGCCCATCTAATTGTAAAGAGATGCGTCAGCTCTGCTTCATTATCAAGGCTATCAGCAATCTCGTCTAACATATCATCAACTTCTTGGCGGATTTCTTTTCGGCGCTGAAATATGGCTAGCCTTTTGTCATCCCGCTCTGCTTCTTCATCTTGGCAGACTTCATGCCGCCGCCTGATTTTTTACCGTACATTATTTTCCCCCTTTAATGTTTTGCCTCTTTTACGTTGCCAAAGCTCTCATCCTATCAACCAAACGCCGTGCGCGATTAGGAACCTGTGTGTACCAACGTGAGTCAACCATAGCATCGGCGGCTGAATCCCACGATCTTGCGTCCACAGCGGCTTTCATATCTTTGAACTTGCTGAGTCTGGGTCTGCCCATGTTGAACATCATGTTTGCAATGATGTGCTGACATTCTTCGGGCAGGTCATCGAAGTCAGGATACAATACTTTGCATTCGTCAATCGTTACAGCTATGTCCAACGCGAACAAGTTTCTCACTCGTTCTTGTTCAACGATTGTACCAACGGGCTTACCGTACTCTTCATCACTTTCAGTGATCAAATGACCCACACCACACGTTGGCAGAGCTAAATGATCCAAATAGATCTCGTATTTGCACCCTTCATCTTCGGCTATCTCTTCGCGTAACTTATCTTTATTCATTTCTTAAATCCCTTTATGCCCCTAATACCAAAAGATGCGCCAATGCTGGCGTACATCGCCCATTGGAACCATTCTGGTGTCCGAGAAAGAGCCGCAAAACCTTCTTCAACGTATGGCTGGGTAAACGGAATGAAGCACATAGCAATTATGACTATAAACAAAATAGTCCATGCCTCATCTTTCCATGAGTTATCAGAGGCTTGCGCCATGATCTTTTCCCAGCCAGCCTCATGTGTAGCCGCTGTAACCATAACCTGCGCTTCTGCTTCTGCTCTGGCTTTAGCCACAGCACCCTTAGCTTTTGTTTGTTCAACTTTGCTTTCCATCCAAGAACCAGCCAATGATGCTATTGGCGCAATTAATGCTTGTATCATTCTATTATCCTCACAATGTAATGTGTGCCGTCTGCATTTTTAGAAACCTCTACTGTTTTATTTTCACAAGAATATCTTACAGATTGATTTTCTTTGTAAAGGTTACGTTCAATAGTACGTTTTGCTTTTAAACATTTAGATATTTTTTCATAAGCTACATGCTCTGTAACATTCCCACTCATATAAAGAATAAGTGTAATAGTTTTAATTACCACTGTTTCCATTACGCATCTTTTCTATCTGACTTTCTATATTAGTTATTCTTTTTTCATAAAAGTCCAAAGTTAATTTCTGTTGTTGATCGTGTGGTGCGCGGCCTTCATCAATCTGCTCTTGTAACTTTGAAAGCTGCTCTGCCAAATGTTCAATTAGCATATACTGTTCCGAATCGGCTGGCAAACTACCCATCTCACCCCTCGGCCATTTAATTCTAAACTCTGTATTTTGTCCTAAGTCTGCTTCCATTAATATAAATTTATTTTCAATAGTATTAAGTCGTTCAATAATACCAAAATATGCCCAAGTGCCTATTGCTGCACCAACTACCATTGCCATGAGATTCCTGATAGGCATAGACAGTTCAGTGTTTTCATTCAACTTTGTTGCCATCAATCGCACCTGTCCATATTTGCGCAATCGGTAGGGAAACAGTGAGCCATCATTCTATAATATTGATTGTTATATGTAGCTACCCACATTTTCTCATCAATTAAATATTCACATTGCTGCTCCGTCATCGGTTGCTGAAGCGTAACCTGATTGCCGATATACTGCCATTCAGTCCCAGTGTTGCCCCACATCGTTATAACTAAAACATATAAAGTTTCTACTGTATGATGTATGTCAATCACCTTGACAATTCTCCTTTTGGTAAAGGTCTGCATCTGTAACTAACAGCTTTATATATTTTCATGTGTTTGTGAACATCTTTTCCCATTTCCAAAGCTCTAGCTATACATTGCTTCTCTGTTTGAAACCAGTTCTGATCTTCAAATGTTATACAAATCTCCATACTTGCTATCTGACAGGCAACTACTAAAGCCTGATACATTACTTCCTACTCATCCACGCTGACGTACCCATATAAGCACCAACAATACCAGCACCAGAAATATAAAAAAGATTTGAAATATCAGATAGAGCTTTAACTCTATCTAAAGGAATAAAAAACATAGCTACTGTAAAAAGACCCATAGCAATTAAAGTAAACCTAGCCATCCTTAATTGTGCTAAATGCTTTCTAAGCTCTGTCTCTGTTTCCTTAATAGTTTTAATGTGAGACAATTCTTCATCACTAACGATGCCGTCACCATCTTCATCATATTCTGCAAACTTGGATTTTTTCTGTAACTTTTTCTGCGTCATAAAACAATCTCCTCTGGTGCAGATCGTGCATCAGCTATTGTAATAATAATAAATGTAAAAAGAACTATTATTAAAACGATCGTACCGGCGATAAGTAACGATGCTTTAAACGTTTCTTCAAGCTCTTGAGCCTTACGAATCTTTTCGCGTCTGGCCTTCTCCTGAGCTTCTTTCTGTTCTCTGAGAACTTTATTATGATGATCTAATATCTCCTGCCAAGTAGACGGCTGGTTAGCTGGTTTAGGCCAACGCAAATTTATAAGAGTTGCTATTTGCTGCATCTCTTCATTTAATTTCTTAGCTTCCAGAACTGTATTAATAGAGCTTTTAAAGCTAATGTCACTAACACCAGCTTGCTTGTTACGCTCTTCGTTAAGTTTTTTTTGGGCAGAAAAAAGCGTTCCGACTTGTTCGGAAATATCAGCAACAGATTGAACATCATTAATCCTAGCCTTGATAAAAGATATGGCCTGACTTGCAGCGGTTACAGCAGCAACGGCTGTCGAAATCGGTTCCATAACTTTTCCTCATATCAATCACGCATATGGGCTAGAGCCAAGAAGGGATGTATCCCAAGCTGCCTTGAGCTTCGCAATCGTGTCTGCACTACTAATTGCAGAAGCAGCAGGTGCATCACGCAATTCTTTTTTCTTGTTTGCTGATGTAGTTTTTGCAGACGCATCGTCAGCCTCGATTGCTTTCATGTAAAGTACATCCTGTGCTTCAAGCAGTGGCTTTCTAACTTCACGAATTTTATCCTTAAAAATTTCTTTAGCTTTGGTCATATCCTCTGAAATAACTTTGCCAGAAATTGACCATGCATTTCTAAAATGTCTATCGTCAGGCATAGATGACGCATCTGAATAATCAAGTTGCTTTCCATCCTTATCTACAACAAAAGTTTTTACAGCCATTATTATCTCCTATGCGGCTAATTCAATTTCATCAGAAATACGCCAAGCATTTCGCCACTCTCTCGTAGATGGCAATTGATCTTTATGGCATATAACCATCTTGGGTTTGTTACCTTCATTCCAGTTCATCCACACATGTTGTGGACAATCTTTAAAAATTAGATATTCGATTGCTTGTTCTTCAGTCATAGCTTCAATTGGCTTGGTTTCATGTAACAAATAACCTCTTGTATGATTCTTAAATCCGGGCTGCGCCTCATCCTTTGCTAGCTCCTGATACACCCATACAGGAGGCAGGATGCCGCCCTGCAATGCACATGCCATCCAGTTAGGATCAGGCAAAAGCACTTTAGCGCACTCATCAACGTTATCCTCATACACAACCCGATAGTCTGACTGCACAGGCTCAAGGTTTTCTTTTGCCCAACACAAACGATCAAACAAATGTGTGCCTTGAAAATCTGGTATCACGATAGTTCTCCAACTGCCTGTGCAAAAACTTTGTCGCAATCCAAAGTTCCGGTTGACTGAGATGGTTGAGTAATAGTTTGAACAGTGCCAGCCGCTATTGCATGTATTGAGCAACCTACATAATTACCACCAGTCGTTAGACCATCACCGACCGGCGCATAATTTGCGTTAGCGAAATTGGTGCTCCAAGCTGTCGTCAGATCGCCAGTTCCGTTGTCAGTTATCCCACTCACGTTTAGCGAATCCAAAATAGCTGCTGTGCCTGTCTGGTCAGCAGTGATCCAACCCTTGCAAACTCCTTCAACTACATAGCTTGTAGCTACCGAACCTGCGGTTGAATGGGTTAGTGTATCAAATGCTACTGTGCCTGCCATTACGATAAATCTCCAAAAATCACCATTGATGCTTTAGTGTTATCTACATTCGAGCCAGACCAGTTATAACTAACATGGTTACACTGAGATGTACTTTGTGATTGGTTATCAAGACCGTGATGTACTGCTTCTCCTGCTCCGGCTGAGGATGCATCAAAACCAGTCATGGCAAAAACGTAATTGGTATTACTCATATTTGTCGTTAGGTTAGCACCGACCCTGCCAGTGGCATGATCTGTTAATGATGCAACATTCACTGAATCAGAAGCAGCAGGGGTAGACTGATTAATGTTTGCCCACATTTTAGCCAAGCCCTGTTGGAGAGAGGCTGTGTTTGTACCGCCCTCGCCTGTGACTATTACTACACCAGTAGAGGCGGTTCCTGAAATTTTATCAGCTTTTAATGTAGACATTAGTCAGCATCCTCTATCGTTATAGTACCAGCTTCTTTTTGCCGCATAATTTCATCGTAGTGTCTGTTACCAATTGCGTTAACTGAAACAGTGTGAACCTGATTATTAAGCGTAAAGCGTATTCCAGCAATATCACTGCCCTGATTTTTATAATATTTTAGATTTGTAAAAACCATTTAAAGCTCCGATTCAAACTGAATAAACATCATGTCTGTATTGTTTACCTTTTGGACAACAGCCGCACCATTAGTCAAAAACCCAGAGCCAACGACAGAAAGCTCTTTAAGCGTAAAACTCGAATCAATAGCCCCACTATTAATGGCACTCAGCGAGTATGAAAAATTACTAGAGTTTACTGTCGAAGTGCTGACAGTAGGGTTCGCTCTCATTGGTACAGGTAAATTATATGGACAAGTTCCATTTGTACTGTCGTATGTTCTAACTAGAAAAAACTCACCATAAGCCGTATTGCGTTCAACCCGATGCAGATAACGCTTACAGTCAAGTAACTCCTGCTGGTAACTGCGTTGATTGTAGCTAGTTGCAACGGCACCAGCTTCTAATTGTACGTCTGTAATATACAGAAAATGACCAGCAGTTGTATCTGTAACATCAGACCAGATAAAAACTGCTATGTTTGCTGTGCTGCTGGTATCTACTGCTGCTGACACAGAATATGTAGCATAGCTTGTCGTAACGCTGAGATTGGCTGGTGTATTTTCATATGTAAAATTAGAAGCCAATGTTGGATTAGTGCCTTCAGCACCCCATGCAGAAATCATATCCGCAGTTGGTGAATCAGCAGTGCTCGACCAGCTAATAATAGCAGCCTTTACATTGTCAAGTTTCGTAGTGGATGAAACTTTAGCTTGAAACGACAGTGTGACTGTCTGACCAATTAACTCAGCACAATTCTTTTTTTCAATACATTGAGTAATACCAAATTTTTTATTAGTAGTCTCAACATCCAAAGCAATTGCAAACTGTTTATTGGTCGGGACAGTGGTAGTTTCCTGAGTGACATCAACGATATCGTTACCGTCAGATAACAGTTTCCAGCGATCAAGAGTGTAATCTCCATCGTCATTAGTCCCTGATGTAAACGAGGTTGCTCTTTGTGCAATTGCACCCTGACCATTTATAATGGCATTTCTTTCGGGTGCGCCAAGCCCAGAGCCAGCTAGGTTCTGAACTGTATCAACTTTAAGTAAACTCATATCAAACCACCGTCCATGTTTCGCCAGAACCAACAGTAACCGTTACAGAACTATTTATAGTTATCGGGCCAGCCGACATTGCATTTTTTCCATTCGTTATAGTGTAATCAGCAGTTACACTCTGCCCATTTTCCCAGAATATTTCATCGCTGCTACCACCAGTAGCGCCGCCAGATGCAGCAGCAGCCTCAAGACCTAATGAAGTACTTGAATGGTCATAAGTCAGAACATAATTATCCTGCCCTGAACCTACAGACTGATCCGCATTTAAAGTAAAATTGCCGAGTACAATATTACCTGACCCATTAGGTGTAAGACTAATGTTGCCATTAGCTCCATCAAGGATAGTTATAGTACCTGAATTTGTACCACCATTTGTATTTAATATAAGATCACCAGTACCATTTGTTGTAATGGTAGCATTTGCGCCGCTATCACCAACCTGAACAGTGTCAGCTTGCAGCGTTACATCGCCTGTGCCATTTGGAACAATATCAATATTCCTATTGGAAGTGCTAACAATGTCGTAAGTCACAACATCAAGATCACCACCTAACTGCGGTGAAGAATCAACAGACAAGTCAGTGCTTGCGGCATCTGCGCCTGAATAACTAAACTGAACTGTAATACCGTCAGTATTGGAAAATGAACCATTAGATACAACGTGTGTAACAGGAACCTTCGTATAACCAGAAGCATCAGTAACCGCGCCAGAAACTTTAAACAAAGCATATGTTGAAGGTGTGCCTTCTTTAGTTATAAGAACAATACCTCTTGCTGTGGAATTTGAAATATCATCCCAACTTTGCACAAATCCTGAAATATCAACTGAATGGTCATCTGCATCATCAATATATAGAATTGAAACACTTGACACAGTTCCGTGATTAAAAGCAAGTTTACCTGCACCCGGATCTGCGTCTGAAGTAGCATTACTCCATGTCATGTCTAAACCAGCATCCGACCCTCTAGCACCTGTCGATCCGGTAGCCCCTGTGTTACCAGTAACCAGCCCAAATGCCAACGCTAATGCGCCTGTAGATGCTGTGTATGTCGCTGATGCAGTAGGCGTTCCACCAGCGGAAACGCTTGAAACGCTTGAAGATACAGTATCAATTTTTCCTTCAGTTACAATTAAATCGCCATCTGCATCAAACCCAAGTATCTTGTTAGCTCTAGCCGTAGCGTCAGCAGTAAATTCAGATGTCGCAATAACGTTAGTTTGTGAAACTTTTAAAGACCTACCAAGCTCTTCCTCAAGCTCTTGAACAATAAAAGTCAATTTGTCTAAAGCGTCCTCATGTGTCGCCGCCGGAAATGGATCATTCGCCACATAATCTGTAAGCTGTGTTCGTGCTGTGTTGCGTAATAAAACTACAGTTTCACCGCTAGCTGGTATGTTGCCTGATGTAAAAGTAACATTACCACCGCTAGAACTCCCTACTCCTGAAACAGTGTAGTGCGTAGTTTTGGTTTTAGTGGCCTCTGCCCCTGATGAATCGGTACGAATAATAACCGTAATGTCATCATCATCAAATATTTTAAAACCATAGGCAAAAGCAGAAGTGCTGCCGTTGCCACTGTAACTGTTTCTAGTTGTTGCGCTACTAACTGTCATTTTTTAATCTCCAACAGTTCTGCATATTATCAGATAAACATACTTTGTGAAAGCCTCTAACATATTAGTCGTATGTGTCATATTTAGGCTGCATCTCAACTAATTTGTTCATAACATTCTTAATACCAATAGCGTTTTGCAGAGGGGCAATAGAATTTAAAGCACGTTGCTGACTGCGCGACCATTGATAATCTGGATTAATTAAAGCCCTACTTGCACCTGTAACTACGTTAAACGCCTTCTGACTCAAATCTACTGCGGGTATACCAGTAAATACATTTGTTGCCAGACCTGTTGTTCTTCCATAAGCAAACACAGGGTCTTCAGTTACAAAAGCCGCGCCAGTATCTATCATTGCTGGGAAAAGTGACGCCCATGAACTGCGCTGGAAAGAAGCCTTGCCAATCTCAACGACACTAAGTCTTTCATCTAGATATTCTTCTTTATCTTCTCTGAACTGTGCATTTAAAGATGTTTGCCCTATGTAGGATGTTCCTGCAAAAAACATAGATGTCATCATGGCTGAATAAGCTCTAAAATCATTAGCCTTGATGTTACGCAAAAACTGCTTTGACCACGACACAAGCATAAATGTGCGGAACTGAGTAAGCATTTTACCCATTGTTGTTGTCATGTATTTGTTCAGATTGCCGATATCATTCTGTTGGATTGATTGTCTTGTCCATCGTGATACAGCAACAATAAAAGCATCTCTTGCTTGCACATCATCCCAAGCTTCTAAATTGATTGCTCTGACTTTTCTGTTTCTAAATAGCGCAGATGGGTTTGTTACAGCATTTTGTCTTATTTGTTGCAAGACACGCTCTGTCATTTCGTCATTCAATCCCAAACCAGCAAGCCGTTTGGCAGACAATCTTCTTGCAGTAAACGCCATGTCCACGATTGTTTGTACAGCCATACGACCAGCCGCACGTTCTAATGCTAGTGTAACTGGTGCCATGCCTGATATATCTGCAACAAAGCGTTTGACTGGCTGTATTGCTGCTGTCGCTGTATCAATAAAATCGCCCCTTCCTGTAAGCAACAAATCTTGTGGGTCATACTTGTTCATACTTTGGTGGATTAAACGATCTGACCCAATTCCAGCAAAAGCCTCTAAATCTCTTGCAACAGCGTCTTCTATCTGTCCATCTCTGCCGCGCTTTAGCATCATTCGCATTTCTGGCATGGCTTGCAAAAGACCACGGAAACCACCTATAGACAATGCGTTGCCTAATTCAGCAATTTGTGCAAATCCAACTTGGTTCATAAGCCTAACAAAGTTGTAATCACCTACAACCCTTGCAAGCCTAGCCGCTGTTCCATCTGGCTTTCCAACAAGCGGTGAAGATCTGCCAAGTATTAGATTGTATAAAACATCCATATTTTCTATATCAGACACAAGTTTGCTAGATGCGTTTACATCACCTTCAGCAGCCGCTTGTGCGCGTATGCGGTCTATCATTCTGTTGTAGTCTGTGTCTGATGCTATGCCTTTCTTAGCCAAGGCAATACGACCCTGCATTTGACTTTGATAAGAACTAAACACCTGTTCAGCGTCCCGGCTCATCAAATCTTTAACGCGCAAAATACTTCCATCTTGAAGACTTATTTCAGCGTTAATATCAATCTTCATGCGGCGTTTGGCTCTTGATGGCAAACCTTCTCTTGGCTTGTCAAACAGAGCAATTAAACTATTGGCATCTTCAAGAGACAGTATTTCCTCTTCAACAAGTATGTCTCGCAAAGTGTCTTTGTCTGTTGTGGTGAAAACTCTGGAAAGACCGCTTTCCATCCCAGCATGTGCTTTGCCAAGTTTTGTAATCATGTTCCCGGCGAGTTTATCTGCCAACGCCTCATCCATATCAGGCGTTCCCCGCAACAAAGCTGTTTTCATTAGTCTTTGAACTTCTAAAGTACCCACACCAGATTTTGTGGTCTGTACTCTGAATTTGTATGGATCCCATAAATGCGTGAAATAAGTTAAGTCTTCGGGTATGTCATCAAAGCCTTTTACTCCAGCTTCTTTTGCTTGACGTAAGGTATCTCTAAACAATTCAGCTTGACGTTGTGCAGCTTTTACAACATCTGGGTGGTGTAAAGCATTGGGGCTTTCTATAGCGTCTGCTACTAATTCGCCAAATTGAGTGCGAGAACTACCCCATGTTGAGCGAAAATATCCAATTCCTTGAGACTTCGCCCAATCCTTATATGCTGTATCGTATATCTGATAATACTTTGCCAGTGCCGCTTTCATTCCGTTTGTTTTCAACAAGTCGGCGGTGTCTTCCATAACCTCACCACCCCGGTTGAAACCAACTGAATCCTCACCAAGTATACTTCCCATTTTACGAACTAATGAAAATGGAGAAGATTTGAGTGCGCCTGTCATATCAAACCGCACCTTACCCCACGTTGCGTATGGAACCTCACCAACCTCATCAATTAGATCCTCAAGGTCAACGCGCAAATCTGGTATTTGTATAGGCGCCGACATGGGATTTATAGCGGCTCCAACGCCTGTGTCAGCGTGACTAAATGCTATGCTTGGTATAGCTGTCTGATCACCAGCCGCGCCGCCGCCACCAAACTTGTTTTGAAGAGATTGCAGAACATCAGCTTCTTGTGCAGCTTTTGTATCTTTGTCCATCTTGACTAAAGCTTTGTGAAACAACTCATCGCTGCTTTTTCCCAAAGCAAAGCCAATACCACCACCCAATATCAAGCCGCCAGTAAACCCATAAAGTATGTCATACGGGTCTTTTACATCGTTCTGAGATACTAAATACGCTTCAATAGCTGAGTTTGTTACAGCACCCCCTGCCGCGCCTCTAACAGCCCTAGCAAGCCTTGTGGCTTTGTTCCCCCATATCAGAGGGGCTGCATAGCCTTCTGTTAGAACGGTGGCTCCTATAGCCGCTGGATCAAGTATTGATGCCATAACGCGCAAGCCAACGCCTGACCATCCGTATTGAGCCAAGGTTTTCTCATGTTCTACTGATTGAAGCACACGCTCACGCAAAGCCTCTGCATGTTTTAGACTAACAGAGTCTTCAACAAAATCGTGAAACTCAGGCGGGATGTCCTTAGTTAGCGTTTCAAACTGTTCTTCATCTAGCCTAAAATTATAGTCAGGCTCGTAATCCGGCATGTCATTAAATATGTAAGACATCATGTTATCTTCTTTGAAAGCAGCACTAGCTGCCTCGCCAAAGGTAACTTGTGGTTCATACAACGCTTCTATTTCAGCAGCGCGAGTTTGTTCTCTTGGAATGGGCTGAAAAGGCGTTCTAGCTGGTTGTATAGGCGCAGGGTCTAAACGCATGGTAGGCGGCTTTTGAAAGTCGCTTTGACGCTCACCAAGTATGTTGAAATCTTCTTGTTGCGCTTCTTCAGCCATTATCTAGTACCACCGCCAAACATACGCGCTTCTTCTGATTGCATCCTAAACATGCTGCTTTGCTGAACAATATCTGGCACTTCATCAAAATCATTTGCCGTTGTTTGCAATGCCGCATCCAACCATTGATTTAAGGTCAAACCATCATTGATACCTTTGCCATCTTGTATCAACTGCATATCATCTGGTGTGGCAAAGCCCTCATAGCCAAGCATCGCGTTCTGCCTGTTTTGCATTGCTTGATTTTGATTTGCTATTATTTGTTGACTTTTCATTGTGGCATCAGCATCCATCAGCGTATTTAACTGTTCTGAAGTGTAAAGTATCACACGCGCATTTTTATCTTCTACAGGCTGCGCACCGTTGGACACCAAAGCAAATGTTTTTGGATCTCCATATTGAATGATGCTCAATTCATCTTTTTCGATGCCTTCGTCTTTCAGATAAGGATGGTTTTTCAAAGCATCATTTACAGCCATGTCTGCCACCGCACCAAAATCTGCTGGCATACTTTGATCCATTTTGACAAACAGTCCATGAACAAAGGCATGGGTTCTTTTCATGTCCTCAACTGCTGATGTCAAAGCATCTGTTGGCGTTGAACCTAAAGCAATTCTTTGTTCCGTGCGTTTTTTCAATTCAGCCGTTACATACGCGCCATTCATCACCTTTGTTGGCTTGTCTGTAAACAAACCTGTGAACCAAGATGCGTCTGAAGCAGAACCCTCAATTTGGTCTACCTTTTCAGATACTTGCTTCATTTTCGGCTTTACATCAATTTTCATTCTTTTAGCAGCAGCAACATTATTGATCGCTGTTTCCAAACTTTCGTAGCCTAGTCTGTCGTTGACAGCATCATAAAATGCCCTGTCATCTTCTGTCGTGTGATTAGTCAGAACTCTTGGGTATCTCTTCATTGCTTGATATAATTGAAAGTTCTTTGCAACAATATCAAACCCCTCAGTCTGCTCGGTTGCGTCACCCTTTACTTGATCTGGTACGTTTATATCTTTTGTCTTGAACCCACCAGCCAAACCAATGGCAGAGCCTTGGCCTAATGACTGTTTAAACATCTTGTATGTAGCATTGTTGGCTTCAAGTAAATCAAGTTGATGACCCATAGGATATGGATTACCTGTTTGCGGATTTGTCAAGCCAGCTTTTATGGCTGCTTGCATTTTTGGTTCGCTAACTCCACTCTGATCCATCCTTGGCAAAACTTTGGCTCTAAAGCCATCAGACAATGTTCCAAGTTGAGCCGCTTCATTTACCTGTTTTTTGATTTCGTTTTCGTACTTAACAATCTTATCAAGCAATGTTGACGCATCGTTGCCAACCACACCCTCTCTTCCAGACAATGCTCCGTAAGGGCTAATGTCGCTCTCCAACATTTTTCTGTTTTCAGCTAATGCCGCCATCATATCTGCTGGGTTAAATTTACCGCTGTCTATCTTTCTTGCGGTGTCATCAACAGATGAGTCTACAGATTGCAGAATAGCTTTTTCAGCCTCTTCATTGCTTATGCTGTTTGCCTCTTGATATTCTGGCGTAAACGCAGCTTGTGAAGCAGCAAAACGATCTTCTGAGTCATTGATATCATCCATCGTGTTTTGCGTTTTAAGGTCTGCCATGTCTTTGAATTTTGGGTTTACATAGGCAGATATAAGCTGTTCGCGTTCTGTCTTTTTCAGTGAAGATGTGTCAACAGTAACTCTTTCACCTTTTCTATTAACACCTTCAATTAGTTCTCCATCTCTCACTTTTTGTATTAATTGGTCTTGATCGCCGGGATTTACCTCTAAAGAAGCCAAGCCGCCAACACTGGCATCATACACAAGAACTCGTAATTCTTTTTTTCTTCCTTTGATATTCTTTTTAATTTGTTGCTTAGTGGTGAATTGCAATCTTGAGTTTGGCAAATCTGCTTCAATCTGGTCTAACTCAGCAGGATTAGCAGCAGCCATAATCTTCTTTTCGTAGTCAATGGCTTCAAAACCTTGCGCGATAGATGCGCTGTCATATCCAGTTCTGATGCCGTCAATAAGATTGTTTCTTAATTCAAGATCTATCTCTGCTTCTAAACGCCTTCTGTCAGGGTGCGTCTCTGGCACGTTAGACGCTTGGCTTATCATCTCAGTTATCTTGGCCTTTGAAGCATCTGTTTGTATGGCTCTGCCTTTTCTAAACGCTTCGTTTTCACCCTTAAACTGAAACGAAAGAAAAGTTGATGAAAGTGATCTTTTAATTTCATCCTTTTGGCCTTTAGACAGATCTGTTCTAGCGTCTATCTGATCAATTTTTTTGTCTACAATATCTCTTTTGAAATTTGCTTGGAAAGTCTCTGTATCAGTGCTTTTGTCATTTCTTACATAGTCATCAGCCTCTTGGCTTGTGCTAGTAAAGTATTCATCTTTTTCACGGCGAGTTTCGGCGTTTTTTTGATTTTGCAAAAAGTCAAAGGTTACCTGATCGACCTTTGCACCAAACCCAGCTAGTGCTTTTCCGGGTGCCTCAAATGCACCGCTGGCCCTTGGCCCAAGACCACCAGCGGCTACTCCTACCTGTTGTTCATATTTTTTAATTTGTACCATTTTATTAACTCATACCGTAACTTGCTGCTTTTTCTGCGCCTTCTAGTAAAGATTGATATGAAGCTGTTTTGTAAGCTGTTGCTTTTGCTCTTCCCTCTGCTCTTGCAAGCGCAGCCTCACTAGCCTTTGCGGTCTGCTCAATGTCTGAAGCGTATGCTAAATTCAAAGCATCCATCTGTGTATTCATGTATGAGTCTTTCAAAGCTTCAAGCGCACTGCCAGACATTTCAATGCCTGATGCGACTGTAGCTACGCGCTGGGTGGCAATAGTGCGTTCAGCCGTTTTTCTGAGGTTAGCATCTTCAGCAGTCTTTTTAGTTTGTGATACCTTTGCCTCATTCTCAGCCGTTTTTGCATTGAACTCAGCAACGCCTTGTGCGGCCTTTGCCGCTGCCTGATTACCCTTGTATCCTAAAAATGCGCCAATCATTACAACACCATTGACATCCTATAATAGTTTGAGCCATCTGGCCCATACTTGGGCATCATGCCTTCGTCTTTGAAACCCAACCATCTAGCAAATCTGATGGCCTCTGGGTCTAATTCATTGATACTTGCCTGTACTCTGTGCAAGTCATTGTTTGCTACTATACCGTCAAACATCGTTTTTGCATATCGTGCAACTGACGTTTGCCATCTGCCAGCGTGTTTGGACAGCATACAGAAGCCTTCTCCAACGCCTTCCCACAACACATGAATACCGCCAATCGCTACCACTGTTTCGCCTTGCATAACTGTAAACGCATCAACCTGACCATCTTTTTGAAACGCATCTTTAAAAGATTTTGGCAAATCAAAGTTTGTTTCAATTTTAAAAACATGATCTGCTTTAAATTTTACCACATTAAGCATCAAATGTATTCGACCTTCTCATAATTGCTAAAACTGTCATAGGAAGCGGTTGAGATTGTCTTACTACAACCTTTGCATCATTATCATATCCAGATGGGAAACTAATTTCCTTATCTCCGTTAAATAAAGGAACCGCCTCATCCATTGCCATACTGCTATCTCTAAAAGGCAATCTGTCTAAGTTAGAAGTGTCCGGCCCTATTTCTGCCCCTACTGTATTAAAAAACCGCACAGTAACACCATGTATGCGCTTTATTTTACCTTGTGCTATACCGTCTTCTGCGCCAGCTTCAAGCCTTAATGTTTCTAATGTAGACCTATATCCAAAACCAATATGCACTTTTGAGGCAGACCTATCCAACGTAACAGAACCATTTGTAACCGTTTTATCAGGGTGCGTTGATCCATCAGCCAATATAGAAATTATTTCGCCTTCTAAATGATTAAGACTATTAATCGTTGTCGTTGCAGTGCTGTCATATGTCAGACCACTATCTAAATAAAAAGCATCTGTTACATCGTTTCCAAATTCTATTGTTTTTAAAAATTCTATGTGTCTGACTGTGCTGCCGTCAATTTCTCTTTTAACAGACAAATAAACCTGATCTTCTGCTCCACTTGGTATAGCTGTTACGCTTTCTACAATAGAAGCCGCCTGATTTGTTGTTGTAAGTCTGGTTGTGTCAGAACTCTTTATTGATAACAAACCGCCAGCAGTAGGTGATGATTCTTTTATAGTCACCACTGCCGCCGCTGGATTTTCCACTGTAAAATCATCATGTGCGTTGATTGCTGTATAAATATTATCTGCCGTTGTGTTGTTATTTGTATATGGCCTAAATCCAAGGCTTGATGAAGGTGCTGACCCACTACTTGCTTCAGATGTAAAAGTAACAGTTGTCCCATCACTTTTTGTAAAAACAAGAGTAGTTCCAGCAGCTATGTTTGCGTAGTCACTGACAGTAATGGTTGCATGTGCGCTTGTGCCGCCAATGACATGATCGTGCCAACCAATAGCAGCATTAGCCCTATCATAAGTTAAACCAACTAAACGCCCATCACTGTGAACAAACCACAAGATTAACTCTGGTTCTTGTTGCCATACCATGTCTGTAAGACCGCCGCGAGGTATATGGTCAGCCAGTATTGTTAAGTCGATGCCAAGCAACCCATCAGTATCTAAATCAAAAGTAATTTCTTTAACTTTTTCCTGACCTTTTTGTATTAAAATTGTACTATTACCAGCCCTTACAGGACGAACCTGCGAACAACCAAAAGTGGTTTCTCTCAAAACGTTTACGTTTGTTGGTGTAACTGGCGTAGCACCTGTGCCACCTGACAAGGTAAATTCTGCGCTAGTTGTCAAAACTTGTAAAAATCTGGCTGGAAGCAAATGTCTAATAACATTCACTTTGTCAGATGCTATAGTAAAGTTTACTGCTGAGTCATCCAAAGTTCCGGGTGTCATGTTTTCAAAATCAGCCGATACCGAGCCAAATATGGACTGTGGTTGGCCTGTAGTGCCAGCAAAATACAAACGTTGCTCATAAAGGCCAACAGCTTTAGGGAAGCCCTGATCGCCGCCAAACGCCCCTAACGACCATTTAGTTGTTGTGTTACTGCTGCTGACAACACTATCGGGCAAAAATCCTTCTGCATTTTTAAATGTAGCCGTTACTTCTGTTGCGCTTGTGTAGCCTGTTATTTTAACGTACCCAAAACCACTATGCTGAAACTGCCATTCAAGGCTGCCATATGTTTCTGTTCCAGATAGATGCACTGGCGGCGTAGTACCACTCGTTTCTGTGCCGCTGTCTGTTTTTTTGTAGACATTGTTTCCGTGTCTTACTAAAGCATTTTGAGCGTACCCAGTGCTTGCTGCCCAAGCATCATGCACAACCTCTATAACTTCTCTAAATCGTATTAGTCTGCCAACATCTGTTGCAGCAAACAAGCTAGCTGAAGCTGTAATTGTTACGCTTCCAGTATTTGCAGATGAATATAATGTAGTTGTTGTTATGTTTTCATCAAGATAAGGCCCATCTGTAAAATCTATGTCGGTCAAAGTAAAGCTGGTAGATGTTGCTCTAGTTAATTTTGCTGGCTCATGGTCTTTGTGCGCTAAATACAAAACATCAGCAGATTGAGCATGATTGATTTCAAATATGTCTGTAACTGTGTATGTGGTTGTTACCTCAACTATTTTGCCAACTGTGCCGCCACTTGAATATGCAGTAAATGCGCTGCTATTGATGCCGGATAACTGAAATGTGTTTGTTGTTTTGTTAGCCACAGTAAATTCAAGATTGTTTACCTGCGTCATTCCAACAACGCCGCTAATAAACACCCTATCACCGTTGTTGTACCCATGTGAGTTAGAGGTAACTACCGCTGGATTTGCTGCTGTAATTGCCGTAATCGCTTTTGTCGCTTCAGTGAGCAAACCACCATCTTTATAAAAACGTATATACAATGCGCCAAATTCAAGAACGTATGCCTGTTCATCACTGTATTCAAAATTAACAAGCCTTACTTTACCACCGTCTTTAGAACGACCAGCAAAGTATGAACCCGGCCTTCTGGTAACACCGCCAGAAGGAAAGCCAACCATATTGTTTACGGTTTGCGCTGCTTCGTTGTATTTTTGTAAATCAGTACGGCCTTCAAGTTTTGGCGATATTTCACCAGCTCGGAAGTTGGTAATAATAGTCGAAACACGAGCCATGTTACAGCCTTATATTAGTAAAATCGTCTGCCTGTGGTTGTTCAGGGTAGCCTTCCATACTGTCAACACCCTTTGCTTCCTTTAAACGCGATTCATAAACGCCAAACATAGCTTGCGATACACTATTACTGCCTGTAATGCCATACGCTATTTCAGACGCTAGCCTTGCTGATATAGCTTTGTTAAGAAGTGAATCGTATTGCTCTGTATCTTCTAAACGCCCAATGTAAATAATATTACAAGTTCCCTCGTTAGATAAGATTTTTCTACCTTCTATTTTAAACATTACATTACTATCGTATGCAGCTTGCTCATTGTTTACATTGCTGTTCCAAAAAGAAAGCACACGCAAACAAAAAGGGTCTGATGGCAAAGTAAATTGATAGGTAAAACCAAAGTCAGGCGCAGTTGTATCTTGCGCTAAATTTTTTCTTGTTACAGCTACGTTCCAAGGATGAGAACGTAAAACAGCATCCCTAACATCGTCAAAGTTGCCATTACAAAGTCTAGCCTCTTTTGAGTTTTCTGTTAAAGATGTAATGTTAGCAGCACCCAACAAATCTAACGCTCTGTTACACAGATCAACCACTGATGCCATAGCAAACTCCTGAATGGTGGTGGGGGAGTGCCTGCCCGGATTTAACTCCCCTACCATAAAAGAGGAGGCAGCTTAAACCGCCCCCTCAATCTTTTTAGTTTACAACATAGTGAATAATAAACGACATATCGCCACCAGTGCCACCTGTGGCATTGAATGTAGCGGCTATGTAATAATACCCACCCGGATCAGTTGACGCTCCTGCATTTGTATACAGTTTCGCACCAATCGTGTTGATGTCTGCTGCTTCTGTTCGCACATCTGCAACCGCTGTAGTGCCATCTGCAACTGACGTTGCATAAAAGTCTTCGTCTACGACAGTTCCATCTGTTTGATAGATGCCAACATTAAATGTGCAGCTACCGCCTAATCCATCTGCCGCAACCTGAATGGCTGTGATAGACGCATTACTTGGTATTGGGGCAAGCATAACAATATCATCGTCAGTGCTATCCCCTGCCGCTAATGCGATTGTGCCTTGAGCAACACGCAAAACACCGTGTAGCTCTTGGCTGTCGTTGGCAACTTGAGGAGCAGCTTCAAAATTAGCTACAAGATCTGAATTTTTCGTAGTCATAACTTGCCACTCCTTTAAGCTGATTCGTCACAGTCAATCTGGACAACTTTTTCTTCTTCCATGCGAGTAGCACCGATGCTCATGCAATAGTAGACTTGCGTTGCGTAACCTTTGTCAGAACGCTCATCTATTCTTGCCATTACATCTTTACCAATCGCCAAAGCAAGACCATCCTCTGCCCATGCAATACATGAACGGATGTTTCCAGATTTTGACAAACGGTTTGATACAATAAAGGTAAATCCCATAAATTGATTAACCTCACCCTGTACTAAGGCTTTGACCGTGTTAAAGTCACTGCTAGTAACGCTTGTGTCACCTAACAATGCTTCAATTTGGTCTGGGCCAACAGCAACGTACCTTGGTATTGACGGATCAACTGATGCAAGGTCTAAGGTCTTTTTGGCAGTCCTTAGTTTTGCAACAGAAAGATCTGCACTACCGTGAGCAATTTGCTGACCAGCAGGAAGCGTAGTAGCTGTGCTACCTGTTTCTCCAGTATATGCAGTACCCAAAGCCGCAGTAATAAGCTCATCATCCATTGCCCTACCCATAGCAAAAGCACTAGCTTGAGCATAGGCAGACGTTGGATCGATCAAGAGTCTTACCTTATCCTGCTGATCTATCAAATCAGCGTATTCATAGTCCACAAGACTCACCCTGCGTCTAGCTTGGGGTGTGTCAATTTGGGGAGTGTCAGAATGACGCGAAGTGCGTTTTTGTGCTGTCGCTACCCCTACTTGGTCAAAAAAGGCATTTTTGCCAGTAATACTTTCTACACGCACAGCATCCCTTAAAAGAGAACCTTTTTGCTGTGATAGCATCTGCACGTTGGCAGAGTATTGCTGGACAAATGCCGTGGTTACTTCAATAGACATCTCTGTCTCCTTTTACCTAATGACATTTGATTTGCAGACTGCTACCCGACAGCTCGGACACTCCTAGAATTTTTAGCCTTCATATGGCTTTCGTCTTTCCGATTGTCAGCAAGACGAGTTTCCCCGCTACCCTGCATTACCCACTCGTAGTATTTATCTGCAAGTAGGTGTGGCTCCATAATACCACGACTTGTGCCATTTTCAACAGCTAGTCGCAAACATTCAAGCCTTATTTCTTTTGTTGTCAAAGCGTCAACCATGCACGATCCCCATTAAGTGCTGCACTCTATCAATAGCCCTTTGCCGCACAATAGCGTCTTTGCTGGTATAATCTGCTCCTCGCATAATTTCGTCTATCTCTTTTTGCGCTGACTGCTTTGTCATATGATTAACTTGTGCGCCTTCTTTAACAGTATCTTCGCTGGTTACAGATTGCCTGAACTCGGCAAATTTTGCAAACGTCTTAATAAACTCAGGATGATCACCCAAGTTTGTCCCATCTTGAAGAACAATCTTCGTAATTGCTTCGGTGTCAGAAAACTCATCTGCGATAGCTTTTGCTTGTCCAACCTTTTTTTCAAAGCTGGTTCCCCACTCCGCTTTTAGCGCATTAACAGAATCAATCTGGTTTTGATTACGCTTTTCAATGTCTTCCTTTATCGTGTCTTCAGCAGAAGATTTGTAAAAATCCATTAGTTTTGAGGTTTGTGTTTTATTTAAACCCAGTTCATACGCCACCTCACTAAATGATTTGGCAACTTCCTCAGTAACTACGGTTCCATCAACAACTATCTCATAGCCTGACGCTGCCTCTGGCCTTCCAAGTCTATCCCAAATCTTTCCCATATCTTCTTCTGTTGGGTTAGCTGGCAGTGGCAACTTGTCAGCGCCTATTAGCTTCTGGCTGTTAACGTATGACCTAGCCAAGTTTGGCACATCTTTTATAGGCGATAGACTTGGATGCTCTCGCAAGTCCTCTGGTATCATGTTCAAAAACTCGTTACCAGACCCACCTGACGCTACCTCTGCTGGCGTTTCAATCGCTGGCGCAGGGGTTGCCTCTGGCTGGGCTACCTGTTCGGTGTTTTCTAATGACATTATGACTCCTCTCTCATCATGTTACAAATGTGAAGAATGACTGCTCTTTTGCCCTCTTCATAAGCTGTTGCATTAGCATCGCCTGCAACATAACTAGGCGTTCTAAAATTACACCTAGACTCTAAATCAGTTAAGACTTTACTACCGCTATCCGTGTTAAACGTTTGTTTGTAAAGGTCTTTTAACTTTTCTATTTCTTTGTTCACTTGCTTATCATTCTACTTGCTTGTGCTATTTGTGCTACGTTTTGCACATCTTGTGCGTCTTCCATAGCTTGCATTTGTTTTTGTTCTGCTTCTGCCCTAGCTTGTCTAGTTTCTTGGATTTCCGCTGATGATCTTAATGTAGTTTTAGGAACACCAAGCGATTCAGTAACGTGCTTAACTAACCCATCTGGATCTATGTGATCTCCAACAGGAAGCATTTGAGCAAGCGGCATTAGTATTTCTAACGCTTTCATGGTGCTATTAAGGCTACTTGATTTTTGTGCTCTAGCTAGTGGGGACACATACTCTATGTCTACGTTACGACCTTGTAACATTTCTGGTGCTTGTTGAATCATATCAGCCCTTAACATCAAAGAAAAAACACGATCAATTAAAGGTCTCAGCATTTCATTCATTAATCTACCAAGCACAGGCCCAATAACTCTCATACGCTCTTCTTGACGCTGTATGATTTCTGTAGCAGTCATGTTAGGCGTACCGCCTGTAAGTAACTGGTCAATAAAAAAAGCAGACCTAATAGCAGTTCTACGCTGATCCTCCATGTTTAAACCAATAGGAATGTTTGCGCCTGTGTTTAGTGGTGTAATTGTATCTCTTGTTCCGCTTCTAAAAAAGTTTAATCCCCCCGGCTGCGTTCTAATGGGCAAAAGGAACCCATCATCAGGGACAAGCAATGGAGGATCTATTTGCTTTTGAGCAGCTTGTATGATTGTTTTAGACATCAGGTTCAGCATCTTGACATCAGGCAACGCAACCATTGCAGGAGAACGCCCCATTATTTCCCCAGTCGCTTTCAAAAATCGTGGGACAATATAAGGAAACTCTTGGAAACCGCTTTCAGACAACATGACAGACGACTGCATATCAATGTATATTGAAGCATAAGGCATGTTTTTATTGTCAATTTTTGATTTATCTCTTTCTTCTCTTGGTATAACCACATGCAGTATTTCTACTTCTTCATCTGGCGTGTCTTTAAATTTTTTAGAAATATAATCTGTTACGTTTTCTAGCCCAAACCTTTGTGCTACCTGTCGGACAGGCGACTTATATGATCTAAAAACAGTATCAACAATCCCAAACTGGTTTTCCTGAACGTAAAATTCGGATATGTGTCGCGTACTAAAACGCAAATCATTGTCTTCCATTTCAATAAACATGCAACCTGTGCCAAATACAACAAGGTCAACATACATTTCATGTACTTCTGTTTCAAAATTTGATTGATTAAAAGCTCTCATCATACGTAGACTAGTGTCTTGTAGCCACTCACGAACATCGTCATCACGGCCTATTTCTTCATCTTTAAGATCTAAGTGAAACCAAGGAGTTGCGCCACTAGTCAACATGCCATGCAAACTAGAAGACAAAAGATCAACAGACTGCAATGCTGTGCCATCAAAAATAAGCTCCATGCGTTTGTCGCCTTTTGAGCGACTTTTGACAACATCCGCTTTTCTTGGAAGCATATAGTCAGCCAATTCCTGATAATGACTATTCCAGTTATCACGCTGGGTTTTAATATGTTCGTACCTATCGACAAGACTTTTAATATAAGATTCCATAGCCTACCCCAAAATAGTCGGTTTACCGCCAGATTGATTTGCAGACGCAGAATCGTCCATTAATGCACCAGCAACAATAGTTGATTTTGAGCCTTTTTTCTTTCTTTGCTTTTTCATATTTTCTTCCGCAAGCATAGCGGCTCTTTCAGTATCTTCTTCACCTGCTTCTGCCGGAGGAGGAGGAGGAGATGGAGGAGGTGGTATATTTATTTTAGGTTTTAAAAATGACATTACACACCTCCTGTTGGGGCTTTATCAATAGGCTTTGCATAGGCCACACCATACTCTTCCATTATAGTGCCAGCACCACCAAGTTTTTTTGCATATTTTGTACGTCTTCTTTTCCCCAAAATTGTCTCATCATCAGGCACAATTTCCGGCGTTACCTCTGGTGTATATTCAGGTTCGGGGAATTCCCCATAAAGCAATGCTCTGCGTTCTTCGTCTGTAGAGCCTGTAAGAATATCAAATTTTTCTTTACCGATCTTTTTAACAGGTTTTTCAATACCTATTTCAATAATATCGCCTAAACCTTTTGTAGCTTGTTTTGCAGCTTTTTTAAAAGTTCTAACAACCCCACCCATGATTAACCCCATTTATGAAAGCCAAGTTTTTGTGTTTGGGTTCTAAACCATACAAACTGTTTATACCCCTTACTTGATAACACATTTTTAACAACTCTAAAACCTGTTGTTGTGTTACGAATACCTCCGACAGATATAAAGTCAATAATCCAAGGTGTTTTCCCATTTGAATCAAACCCTTCTGTAGAGAATTTTAAATCAGTCAAATAGTCTATAATTTGCTCTTCATTCGGAAATGCCCACGTTGCAAAACACACAGGCTTATTATTTTTCCTAACAATAACATATTGATTTAAAGAATACGGCACCTTTATTAAATCTATAAAATATTGTTTACCCCACCAATTATGATAATCACTTTCTCTTATTAAATATACTATATCTTCTATGTCCCTGCTTTTTATCATTTTTACAAAGTAAACGGATTATACTCATTAACGGCCATTTTCTGCGGAGGCCGAACCATAGCTTGTCTATTTTCCAGCCCAACAGCCAGATACCTAAACGCATCCGCAGCATGAGACGTAAAATCATGCCTTGGATGATCCCTAAACATTTTTCTGCGTTCATCCCATTCCTGCCTGTATTGTTTTAGCATTTCTACGCCTTCAGCGCATTTATCACGATCAAAGTGACATTTAGGCATCAATACTCTAGCAGCGTTAATGCCATCGGCAACTTTCATTTTCGGGATGACTTTGAACCGGATGCCGAGGCTGAACGCCGTTTCGAGGCGGCTTTTGCCCGACCCGATTTCCCTGACTTCGATGTCGTGGGGGGCGAGGTGGTCGCCCCAGTGGTAATCTTTTTGACGTAGGATCTCAGCGTAGTGATCCAAGCCAACACCGCTGCTTTCATAGTAATCAATAACATTTACTGCTCCACTCCTAAATATCTGGGCAAACCAGATAGCTGTTGAATCATTTATCCCCAGATCCCACGCAGTATGCACAGGGTAGGCTGGGTCATACGGCACTCTGGTAATTCTGCCGTTATCTTCTGCATCTGTCAGCAGTTTGCCATAATAAGCACCAATGATAGCTGCTGTAAATGAACATTCATATTCTTGCTCATACTGTTCTAGTGTCATTTGCGACTGTGCAGCTTCTAGCTCTTCATCCTTGACCAAACCACTCTCAGATGCTTTGACTATCTTCCAGTACCATTGGTCAGATCCATTGTCTGTTTCTAACTTGGCAGTTTCCAGTAAATCATAAAAATGATTATGTCCTGCCGGGGTGCCTAGAAATACAGCCGCACCCTCTCTGTCGGATAGTGCCGGACGCACAACCTCCCCCCATACCCTCGGGTTCTGCATCCCAAACTCATCGAACACACAAAGATCAAGATAGATACCACGCAAGCTGTCAGGGTTCTCAGCAGACAGCAGCATCAGTCTACCGCCATTAGGGAAGTCAACTCTTAATTCAGTTTCATTAAAGTTCACGCCGGGGATGACAGATGCATAATATTTCACATAATCCCACGCAATACGCTTGGCCTGTGTAAAAGTGGGAGCCACGAAAGCAACTCTAGGCCGTGGCA
>CEUI01002542.1_pt1 | contig 27373 bp, 41 predicted proteins | sample 531411 | NCBI WGS metagenome assembly CEUI01 (sample SAMEA2622841, study PRJEB7988) | marine metagenome | isolation source: saline water (ENVO:00002010), including
GGATCAAGAATTTTTATCAGAAGATTTTACATTTGTACGTAAACAATTTAGAAAGGGTAGACTAGCCTTAAATTTAATGAAGAAGTTAGATACCCATGCAAAGAAATTAAACATACCACTAGTAACTGGTGTATTTAATGATATAGAACATGAACGAAAAAACAAACTCTTTTCTAAATTATATAAACATTTTGGATATATTTATTTAGGTGGAGACTTAACGATGATAGGGAGAAGTTAAATGTGTTTTGGTGGTGGTAGAAGTAAGCCTCAAGTTGTCTCAACAGGAACTCAACAGATAACTGACAAGAGTTGGGAGACACTAGAGCCATATATAAAGAATGTTCTAGAATCATCTAGGTCACGCTTTGAGGATCAACTAGCTGAAGGCTATCAGGCATTTCCTGGTGGATATGAGGGACGCTATGAAGGTCCATCAACAGAAGAACTAGCAGCTAGAGAGGGTATCCTTCAACAGGGGTTATCTGGCATAGCTGGTACTGGTATGTCTTCTGCTCGTCCCTATTATGAAGCAGGACTATCAGCCCTTACATCTTCTATGGATCAGTTTGGCCCACAACAAGCACAGCAGTACATGAATCCCTATCAACAGGCTGTGGTTGATGTAGCTAAACGTGAAGCAGTAAGACAGGCACAACCTACCTTTAGGGGTATTGGAGATCGTGCTGAAGCTGTAGGAGCTTTCGGTGGTAGTAGACAGGCAATAGCAGAAGCAGAAGCTAATCGTAATCTCCAACAGCAACTAGGTGATATTCAGACACGAGGGATGCAGTCAGCCTTTGAACAGGGACGCTCTGCTTTTGAGGCACAGAAAGCTAGGGAAGCTGCTGGTGCTCAACGTATGTTTGCTCAAGCTCCTCAAGCATGGCAACAGGGATTACGTGAGTTAGGAGCAGTAGAAGAAGTAGGTAGGGCTAGACGAGGAGATGAACAGGCTAAGAAAGATTTTCTCTACGAACAGTTTGAGGCAGAGAAAGTATTTCCATCACAGGTATATGGTGAACATCTAGGTCATGTACGTGGGTTTCCTTATCAACCATCTATGTATAAGACTACTACTAATATGCAGCCTCGCCCTAGTATGGGAAGACAGTTACTAGGTGCTGGTATGGGTCTTGCTAGTATGGGTAAGAATTTAGGTTTCTTTCAAAGTGGTGGACAAATTCAGGGTGGTCTTAGTGGTCTTGTTCAACGACACCAGAATAATGCTGCTATAGACTATGATAGTTTAGATGAATACCAACAACAATTATATGATATTGGTGGTTCTCCTTATATGGCTACTGAAACTGAAACACAGACAGTAAGAGAGCAACCTGCTACACCTAAACCTACTATTCCTACAAGAAGTGGTACAGATTATGATGCAATGTATCTGGCAAATTTAGATAAAGCAGGTAGTTTATATGATGTATTAAGAGAAAAAGTTGAAAAAAGAAATGCTCCTGCTTATAAAGAAAAAAGAAAAGCTGAACTTGCTCAAGCAAGAAAAGATGCAGCATGGGATCAAGTGGGTAGGATAGGTGCAGCTATAATGGCTGCTCCTGGACATATGGATATGTTACAGTCAGCAGGACACGCCTTAAAAGAAACAGGAGCTATAGATAAATTAGGTGAAGCGAGAAAAGAAGAAAGAAAAGGTATTAGAGAATTAGAAGATCAAGACTTAAAAACTACTAAAGAGTTAGCTGCACTTGATCTAAATACTTTAAAAATAGAAAATGAAATTATAAAAGCTGCTCAAGCTGGTGACTTAAAGAAAGCAGAACTCTTATCTAAGAGGTTTGAAAGTCAATTAAAATATGCTAACTTTGAATTAAATAAAGCTAAATATAATAATGATATAGCTAAACTTTTAGCATCTGATCAACTGACTGCTGTGTTAGGTAGTGGAGATAAGAAACGTATAAGAGCAATTCTTGAGCAAAATGTAGGAAAGTATGGATTATCTTCTCAAGATGTTGAAAAGATTATGAGTGAAGCAGATGAACATATTGCTTCTGCTAGAGCACTATTACCTTCTCTTCAAAGAGGAGGAACTGCTACAGGTGGAGTAGACTCTTTAGATGAACATGAGTGGAAATAAAGGTACTATAATATATGGCTATAAAAACTCCTACTTACGAATCACTTCAGAATGATCCTAAGTTTTTGTCAGCAGCACATCATACGCTGAACGCTCTTAGTATCCCTACTTCTGAAAATCCACAAGAGATTGTAGATAATTTCTTAACACATCGTAGGTATTTTAATACAAATCTTGGGTCTACTATTAAACAGGGTTCACGTATTATGGACTTACCTGATCAGTATAAACAAGCCTATGCTTATGCTACAGATCAGATAGACAAGATGCCTGACTTTGGTGAGGGGTCTGCACCTCTTATGGATGGTGTATTAGATTATAGTATTGCTGGAGTAACAGACCCTACTAATTTAGTATCTATTTTAGCAGGAGCTTTTACAGCAGGGGCAGGAGGTGTGGCAGGATTTGCTGCTAAAGAGGCTGCTAAAAAAGGAATAATAAACCGTTTAAAAACAGCATTTACTAAAAATGCATTAAAGGCATATGCAGTTGAGGGTACTATTGCTGGAGCAGGAGGAGCAGCACAGGCTGCAAGAGGACAGGAAGTAGATATAGATATTGGTAGGCGTAAGGATTATGATCCCACACAGATAGCACTTCAGGGATTGGCTGAAGGAATAGTAAGTCCTGTAGCTGGTGGATTAATATCAGTAGTAGGAGGAGCTACTAAGGATGCGGTAGGTGGTTTAGCTAAAACAGTAGGGGATAATGAAGCCGTAGGTAATGCAGGACGGTGGATAAAGAATAGAATTTTACCTACTTCTTCTTTAGATGAAATCAGTCAACGTATTGTAGAGCGTAGTACAGGTGAGATGCGTCCTATTCAGAAGGCTGCTGAAAAATTATCAATGGATATTGATGATACTTTTAAAACAGACTTTAAACCTGATGAACATACAGACTTATTGAACCTAGCTTTAGAAGGAGATACGGCAGCATTAAAAGAAGTTAAAGATATAAGCCCTAAGATGCACCAACATATTACTGACCTATGGGATTATGTAAAACAGGCACAAGAAATTGCAGGTACAGCTAAGTATGGTTCTAATTATGTTAAAGGAATTTATAAACATAATCCTAATAAGCCCTACATTAGAGATATCTTTGAAAAGTTTACGGCTATCAATAGAGAACCCTTTGAAGAATTTATAAAGAAGTCAGAGAATAGTGGGGTATTAGATGAGTTAAGAACTTTAATTGTTAATAATAAAGATATTGCTAAACAGGCAGGGTTTCTAGATCAGAAGGGAGAATGGATAGACTTATCTCCTGAACGTAGTGAAGAATTAATTGAGAAATTTGCTAGGCAATTATATGATCCTATTGGTTCTGCTAAACGTAGAAAACTAGGAGTGTTAAAAAAGAAAGAGGATATTCCAGAAGTTATGCGTAAGTTATTTGGGTATAACTATGAACCTGGGGTTAGAGCTATGGAAACAGTACGAGGTATTGTTGACTCCTCTTCTAGATTTAGAATGGCTTCTTCTTTAGTAGATAGTTTACTTACCAGAGGTCAAGCAGTAAAAGCTAGAAATGCGTTAGAAGCTGAAAGTATAACAGGAGAAACAATGGTTCCCTATATTACTTCTCGTAATCCTGCTGGTGAAGCCTTTGATGAAAATGCTGTATTTGCTATCTCTTCTAGTCCTGATGGAAAGCAAGGACTTTTAGCTCCAGAATTAAATCAAATATATGTTACAAAGTCTGAAGCTGAAAAATTAAAGATGCTTACTGATGAGTTTAATCAACCAGATTGGGGATGGTTCAAACCTTTAATAGATGTAATGGCTCCTGTGCAAGGATATTTAAAGAAGGCTAAAACTGTTTATAATCCGTTAGCTCACATAAGAAACTTTTTAGGAATGACAGGATATACTATAGGGTCAGGTAACTATAGAGGTCTTATAGATGGAATAAAATTTCTTGGAAAGAATTGGAATGATCCTGTTAAAAGAAGAGAGATTATAGATAATATTGATAAGTTAGGATTAACGGGTAGTCAAGTAGAACTAAATCAAATCTTAAATCGTATTAATGATTTTAATAGAGTTAAAGACCCTAGTAAATTACAGAGTGGTATTGTAAATGCTATGACAGGAGGACTTCCTTGGCTTGAAAAAGCAATATCTAGAAATAAACTAGGTCGTAAGGTAGTACGTGGTGCTCAAGATATCTATGGGGGTACAGATGACTTAGGAAAGATTATGACTTTCTTTAGAGAACAGAAACGATCTCAAGATATTTGGGATCAAATGTCTCCTGAAAGACGTAATCAATTACGTAAAGATTATGCTAATAACTTTCAAGAAAAACTTAGAGTTGAAGGAGATAATCCTAAATTACTAAAAGACTTTGATGATAAAGTTATAAGTGAAATGGCTGTTGAAAAAACAATGAATATTGTACCTGTCTATTCTCGTATTCCTAAAATACTAGAACGTATGAGAGGTGTTCCAATAATAGGTTCCTTTACTGCCTTTCCTGCTGAGAACCTGAGAAATAAATATAAACTATTTCAATTAGCTGGTAATGAAATTAGAGAAGGAATGGATACAGGTAATAAAGCTCTGGTAAAAGCAGGAACTAATAGATTAGTATCTCAACTAGGAGTCGCATCTGCTCCTTCTATTATAGCTGCTACCTATAACTCGTTAAATGGTACTGAGGGTGTAGCTGATGCTATGGCTACGAGTTTACCTGATTGGGAAAAAGATCATGCTATTGTAGTACGTAAGGATAAGGATGGTAATTTTAAATATACTGATTTAAGTTATAACAATCCTGATCAATATGTACTTGATTTTATTATGCCTTTTATGCATGAGGTAGCCAGTGGTAGAGATGTGAAAGAATCACTTGATGAAAAGTTTATGGAAATTTTAAGAAGGCAAGCCAAAGTTTTTGCTGACCCATCATTAGCTACTAAACAAATTTTTGATACGGTTGGTGGTAATCTTCTTAAAAGTTTTATGGGAAGTCCAGAAGAACAGGGTGATGCTTTAGTTGATTGGTATAAACTTCAGGAAACTGGTCTAGGTAAGATGGCAAGAGAAACTCTTCAAGACTTAGGAGCACCTGAATTAATAGATGAAATTACCAAACCTTTAGGTATGGGTACACCAGCTAGTAAATTTGAGTCTGAACTTAATAAGTTATATTATGGTGATCAACGATATAGGTTTAATGATACTGAAGAATTATCAGACTTCTTTGCTAAACAAGGGCTTAATACTAAGCATGGGTTAGCTGCTGCACCTTTTACACTAGCTGCCAAAGAAAGAACTTTTAATCCACGTAAACAATTTGCTTTTACTTTAAAAGGATTACTTAGACCTACAAATAAAAATAGACAGGATTTAATGCAAGAGATAACTAATAGTTTATCTGAAGTTAATCCTACTATGTCTCCACAAGAATTAGTAAAAGATTATGATGATCAGTTACGTACAGATTTTGAAGCACAAAGAGGTATATATGATTTAATTCAGTCTTATCGGAGGTTTATTCCTCCTTCTACATTAAATAAGTTTATTATGCAGGATAAAGATGTTACAGGAACACTCTCTAAAAAACAATTAATAGGATTAATTAGAGGACAATTTATTCCTAAACAACTTAGTACTAATAATAAATTTTTAATGAGGATAAAAAAGAATAACCCTACTATAAATATAGGTAAGTTAAGAACTTTATTAGCGCAGATTGAAAAAAGATATATGAACGCAGATATAAGATTAGATGTAGAAAAAGTTGAAGTAGGAGATTAGAATGTGTTTCGGTGATGGTAATAAAAAACTTCAGGCTACGATTGATATTGATACATCAAGTCTGGGAGGTTTAACAGATATATTAAATAAACAACCTACCGATGAAGAGGTAGCAGCAGAAGAAACTGTAGAGGCTACAGAAGAAACTACTGCACCTAATCTTCTGAATCAACCTGTGCTTGACAAACTAGAAAAGATGTCAGAGAATTTACCTGAAAGAACTACAGGTGAAACTATGAGAGCTATGATGCCAGCTATACAGCATAGTGATCAGATGATGCATCATATGAATAGAGATCAGATGCGTATGTTAGAAAGAATTATGCAGCGTACAGGACGTAGACCTTTTAATCCTAGACATCCAAGAGGCGGTTCCTTTGGTAAAGGAGGAGGTCATAGTGATCCTAGAGTACCTAGACCTAGATATCAAACTTTAGGAGCTAATCCACAAGTAGCAGGACTAGCAGGATTGTTTGGTAGACCTCACCAACACGCAGGAATTAGAGGTAAAGGGATTAATCCAGAACAAATAATGGCTACTCCTACACAATTACCTAACTTTCCCAAACAACAAATGGCTACACCTATGCAACCAGAAGTAGTAGAGGAACAACAACAGATGGAGATACTAGGTCAACCTAAACAGTTTGCTGGTGGTGGTCTTGTTAATGCTCTGATGGCTACACCTGTGGGACAGGCTGCAATAAAACAATATGCAGAGGGTGGTGATATAAAATTTGGTGATTATGTTTTTGATTATAAATTAACTGACGATGATCCACTAGATATACTACGAGGCAGGATATATGATGATGGAAGAAAAGCTAGGTTCTTTTCTTCTGAGGCTCATATGAAAGACCCTTCTGAACCTGTAGTGAAGTGGAGAAAACCAGATGTTGTAAAAGAGATTACAGAAGACCTTAAACCTGTACGTAGGAAGAAAAAGAAAGGGGAACCCCATGAAGGTGATAGTCAAGTTCCTGGGGGTGCTCCATCGGACAGAACAGCAGCAAATAACTGGGGATATATAGGTCATAAAGGACGAGGACTTATGAGTGTATTAGGTGCAGCAACTGGTCTACCATTAGGACTTCTAGGAGCACTTAATGATTATCAGGCTATGAATATGGGACGTACTGGGTGGAGTACCCAATTTAGTCCTAGTTTCTGGGATACATTAACTATGGGTCTTTTTGATAGTAGTGGTATGTATGATAAGACTGTAGAAAATATGGAAAATAGAAATATTGCTGGTCGTGAAGGATTACTTGGTGATCCTAACTCACCGTTAGGTCAAGCTAAACTTATGGATTATACTCATAAGTATGGTACTGAAGAACCTATAACTGAACAGGAAGAAAAAGACTATAAAGACTTAGTAGGCCAAGTAGAGGCTTTAGACCCTAGTGATTGGGACGTAGATGAGGCGGGAGAAGAAGGTCCAAGTGATCCTAGTGGAGGGGATATGGGGCATGGTATGGATAACAGTGCTCAAGACAGTACCCCAAGTGATGAGGCTGAAGAAACTGGTTCAGAATCAGCATGGTAAAAAATCTTAGGAGGATAATTTAAAATGGATTGGCAGTACTTTACTGAAGAAGAGATGGCCTGTAAGGGTACAGGTGAATGTGAGATGGAACCAGAGTTTATGGATAAGTTAATAGCTATCCGTGAACAAATAGGAAAGCCTATGATTATTACATCTGGTTACAGACATCTAGCTCATAACTCCACTATTGGAGGAGCAAAGAACTCACCACATCTCTACGGTAGGGCAGTAGATGTAAAGGTAGCAGGTGGAGATGCTTTAGAATTGATAGAGGTAGCACTTCACTATGGTATGACAGGGATTGGTGTAAAGCAGAGAGGGCCACATGACAGCAGGTTTATACATATTGATGATATGCCTAACTCCGATGACCATCCTAGACCTTGGATATGGAGTTATAAATAATGACAATGTTTGCTAAGATAGAAGATGTCTTAGCAGATAAGATAGCACCCTATATGATAATGCATGGAGGTACTATAAAGTTATTAGACTATGATGAAGATGTAAAGAATGTTCATGTGGAATTAGGAGGAGCTTGTGCTGGTTGTGCATCCTCTACCATCACATTAAAATTAGGAGTGGAAAATATGTTGAAGCATGAGTTTCCAGAAGATATAAAAACTGTAACTCATGTGGAGACAGAAGTAACTAACCCCTTCTATGTATAGAACTAAGAGAAGAAGTAGGAAAAGATACCGCTTAGAAAGATAGATATTCCTACGGCATTAACTACTATGAGTGCTCGATCATTCCAGATCAGTGCGACTAAGAGCCAGCCAATTAATCCAATAAGCTCTAGGAATAAGTTATAAGGGTATATGTTTTGAGCAGTAGCAACTGTGCCTATAATAATAAAAAAAGTAGCTCCCCATTTTATATACCAATCTTTAGTATGTAAGGGAGTTTGTTTTGTAACAGTAATCTTATCCTTTACTGTTCCCATTTACAAGTCTTCATTAGCTTCTTCATTTCTTCTTTACCAATGACCTTCATAGCAGATTGAATATCAGATACAATCTTATCTACATTAAGAATGTCATCGTCACTTGTCTTATTCCCACGTACTCGTGATAGAATTTCTAATGCCTTAATAGCACTGTTAGTATGTCCATGTCCTTTAGCATAGCTATACTGGTTTTCTAATTCTTCAATAACATTTACATCTGTAGTCATTTCCTGTTCTGCATCATAGATACGTTGTTGTATCTCTTCTTCTTGCAGTAACCTATGTCCCTGATTACGTGCAGAGCGTTCACTATAACCAGCTAATCGTGCAGCCTCAGATGCATTACGACTAAGAATATAATGCTGTACAAAAGCCTCTTGTTTTTCATTTAGCATTTACAGTTAAGTCCATATCTGTTGGATCATAAGGGCCAGATGTAAAGACTATATCTTTAGGATGGAAGCTCTCCCCACACCCACACATAGATTGGACATTAGGATTTTCTATAAATAATCTTTGTCCAAAAATATCTTTCTTGTAGTCTACTTCCATACCAGCAAGGTACATAACTGATGTACCATCCACTACAAGTTTACCTACATCCAGGTCTAATTCCAAGTCTGTTACTTTGGTTTGCAGTTTCTCCAGTGGTTGCCAATCATAATTGAAACCAGAGCAGCCCCCTCCCTTTACTGCTAAGAGGATACCTTCAAGGTTATTCTCAGCAATAATAGAGGAGAGGTGTATATCTGCTGCTTCAGTTATGTTTATCATCTACTCTTTCTCATATTTTCTCTGGCTACACCCTTGAATTTTTCTGCTGATCGCATACCACCTAGTCCTAGTAATGATAAGGTAAGGGTCATTAACCCCTCAGTAGGGATAATAGGAATAGCTATGTCTGCACCAGAGATTGCTATACCCCATACAAATACAGGTTGAAATACATACTGCCAACCTAAACCAAAGGCACATATCCACATGATAGCTGGTCTACTACCACTGACAAAGATAGAGGGATGCTTTGCTTGTTCTACGTTAGCCTGTGCTTGAGCAAGGTCAAGGCTAACCATCTGTTGTTTAAGTTCAGCATTAAGTTTAGTCTTTAAATCCTTATCTTCAACGAACTTATCTAAGACCTTACCTGCTACACCAACAACACTCTCAGCTAACCCAAGCATTATATCTTAGCCTGTATTAGTTGATTAGGATCATCATCTTCTTGAGGATAGTGATCTTCTATGGTGCGTATCTTCTCGTCATTCTCTGCAATAATAGCTATTTGTTTATCTACTTCCTGAACAATATCAGAGTGTTCTCCTATTCCTACTGAATGATTAAGGTACACTTCTATATTAGCTTTCGCTATAGCTATCTCTCCTTGGTATTTAGATATTAAGGCATCTAACATGGTAGGAACTCCTTATAATGTTTAGTCTTACTTATACGTGAATTATTCCACAAGGTCTTTACGAGGGTATTCTCTCCATGAACAGTGATCTCCATATCTACATCGTCACGTTCAAAGAGTTTCTCACAGTCCTGTGCCATAGCAAGTAGCTCACCTGTAGTCCAGAACTTATGATCATCTACGGTAACATTCATATACTTAGGTCTACCATCTCTCTCTTTCTTTTTCTTATCTTTATCTGATGGCTCTGGTATAATACAGTCATAACCAAACAAGTCAAAGGTTCTAAATCCCAGGATGTGCATCATTCCTATAGCTCTCATAGCCGCACACGTTCCTCCTGTAATGAAGGTAGTGTCTGGTGGTATATCAAACTCTTCAGAAACTTGTATTGTATTATCTCTCACAGGTTTATTCTTATCTGTAGCTGCACGTAAAGTCTCTGAAAAAGCATGCCATCCCCACAGATTAGCTCCCTGTTTCTTGAGAAGCCTTGTTACTGAAGGATTGGTCATAGATGCAAGAAAGAATATAGTATCTTTATCTACCTTATTAAATAAAGTCTTACGGATAATACCATGTGTAGACTTACCGCTTAGTGGTCTTGGGTCTAGTATAACACATCCCCACGGTTGTATGCCATGTTTTAAAAGATGGGGGTATGAATGTTTCACACAGACCACACGAGTATGATCTTTCCGACTAAGTTCTTTTACATGGTTCCAGTCTGTGCTATCTCCACCTGATACAATGATAACTCTATCCGAATGTGCTCTGCCTTTCTCTAACCAGTTGTCCATAAGTTTAATATTCTTTTTAATATTACTTACAAGGTTCTGATCAGGTACACAGTCTTTAGGAGTGACATGAATAGGAACTTGCATAACCTTATTCGTTAAGTCAGGCAGGTTATCATCAATCAGGACTACAGCTAAGTGAGTATGTCCTCCTTCTCGTACTCCATCACTGGATGGTAACACCTGTTTACGGTGGGTAACTTCTTCTATAATTCTATTTACTTCTCTAAACTCTTCATCGACACAGTTACCCTGTGCATCTGCTGTAAAGAAGTCATCAAAAACCAGAATAGGAATATGCTTTAACTTGTCATAGTCATTACGTACTGTTTTGGTACTATGTCCACCATCAATATAAGCTAAGTCTGCTTCGATACCAGCTTCTAAAGTTTCGTTAGTGTCTCCTTTTGTTAGGGTAAAGGTGAAGGTCTTATTCCTTTCTTCCTTCATCTTCTTTTTAAACTTGTTTAAATGTTCTGTTATTTCATCTATTGAAACAATCCTCTTAGCATTAAGTTCTTTAATACTAAGTTCTTCGTTACCTTCCTCAAATAAATCATAACCAATATATTCAAAGTCGTCCCTATTTTCAAAGGAAGCTAGGGCCATTTCAATCGCACGTTGTCCTATCCATGTCCCTGTCTCTACTACTTTAGCTGGTTGATACTGTCGTATAATATCAGCAAGTTGTTTATATCTTTGTGCTGGTGGAATAGGTTTACTTTCTACTGTACCTTTACGATCTCCTTTAAGATGTTCCATAAACTCACTAAGAGGGAAGGACTCAAAGGCTTGCTTACCTTTTACAAGGTCTGTTATATCTAAGTGACCAGTGAAGTCTTGTACTCTCATGCCATGAGCACGATAGATAGTCAGTAGTCTTTCAAAGATAAAACCATCATGCCACTCACGATAGTTGACTACTTCACCAGAGTTGTAGGCTCCACGTAGATCACCTAGTAAATCTAAAGCTCCACGATATTTAAGATTAAATGCCATGAAGGATGTTTCACTGTAGTCAAAATGCTTCCTTCCCAAGAAAGCTAACTCTGCTTTAGGATTAAGAAAGTTATCTAAGTCTTTGGAAGTAAAGTCTTTCTTAGTAAATGTATCAGCATCTAACCAGATACACCAGCCTGGATCACGACTGTCATCAGATAATTCAAATGCAAACTCTGTAAGAGCAAAGACTTTATGACAGAATTTTACTGCGTCTAACCTAAAGTTATATTGTAACTGTCCTCCCTCCGTACCATTATGTTTCTGGAATGTCTCTCTGAAAGCTGTCATTTCTGTGAGAAGGTTAAGATTACGATACTCTATATGATTAGGACGAGGTACATCATGCTTGTCTATATCAAAGTCATGGTAGTAGACAGTAAGTTTGAGTGGCTCTTTCCAGTGTCGGGCAGCAGTCTCCAGCATTTTCATGCCATAAAGTTTTAATCCTTCTTCATTCATAGAGGTAACAAAGTTATACATTAGATAGTCCTTCTTCTATTATTATCTTATCTTTCAGTTCATTCCATTCTGTAGCATACTTTATATCTACATCACGAGAAGCTGACCAGTTCTCGAACCAAGGTCCACCTGTAGTAAAGTGTACATTCTTAGGCTCTAGAGTTTCAGATGAATGATGGTCTAACCAGTTCCACTCCTCTTCAATTTTTCCCATAGGAAATTGTGTCATCCTTCCATGCTCCCAACCATCTAACCACTTAAAGTTATGAAGCCAATAACCAGACTTAGTATTAACATCATCTACAGTAAGATTAAGATTAGCTTTATGTCCACAATTCCAAAGCATAAAGCTAGACCAATTTTTTCTGGAGTAAGCCTCTTGTATTTGATTGTCCATCTTAGTTTCATTATTAGGTTGATATTTATGCCACACACAAGATACCGCATGAACATCATTAGAGTATCTATGAAATACTTCCATGATGTCTGAACGTACCATCATATCACAATCCATAAAGATTGCGTAACCATCGTATTGATTAAGGTGGGGGATTAAGAACCTAGTAAAGCTGAAATCAGTAGAAAAGGGTTTACCATCAGAGAGATCAACCTTTTGTTTCTTGTTATCAGGACTGATAGACCATGCTCTACGGTATAATCCAGCAGCCCTTAGTGCGTGTTGATCTAGTTTTATAATGTTTAAGTCTTTAACTGAGGATGTTAATTCAATAGACTTAACTAAAGTTTCAAATGCCAGATGTTCTCTTTCATCGTAGCCAATATAAATTGTTGGTTGTCTCTGATACATAAACCCTCTCTACTCCTCCTATTTTTTAGATTCAAGTTGTGGTAGTGAATCTTCAACAGACTTACGATAAGTCTGGAGTTCTTCTATTCTGTCATCAATAGATTGAAGAGTTTGTTTTTGTTTTTTCTGTTCCAACTCTTTCATTCTTTCTTCTGATACTACATAAACAGTAGGATGTACATACCTACTTGGAAGTCCACGCCTCATAACAAATAAATCATCAAACATAGCGTTAATAAAATCACCATAAATACTAGTATACATCTTTATCTCCTTTTGTTTAAGCAAGAAGGGGAACTATCCTATGATAGCAATAATTCCCCTATGATACTATATATTGTATCAAAGTATCTTACTTATGTCAAGCACTTTCTACATTAATTTAATTACGTGTAAAGCTAGAGGAACTACTTGAATTACCATGGCAGCTATAAATAATCCTGTTAGCATTTAAAACCTCCCTATAAATCTTGCGATATGATTGACCCATGGCAGTAACATTAATGCCATTAATAGATTAGCTCCTGTATGAGCTATAGCTATTCTTAATGTGTCTCCTTTAGGAAACCCATCAGATACAAATAATCCTGCCAACCAGATAGTACCTGTAGTCCCTATATTAGCCCCTAGAACAGCAGCTATAGCACTAGGTAAGGGTAAGAACCCACTGGCTACTAAGGCTATGATAGCTGTAGTACTTAAAGAACTGGATTGCCATGCTAATGTACATACAATCCCACCTAAGAACATCCAGTATGGGTTAGTAATAAACCACTCTAGATGTTCCACATTTCCTAAAGACTTCATACCTCCAGCAAACATTTTCAGACCAAAGTAAAATACAACCAGCCCTATACCTATCTGTACTATAGGCATATCCCAATATTTAATCATTAATGTTTTCTCCATGAGTTTTTAAATTCTAACTCATCTACTATTTCTTGTAAGACTTGAGCAGCCGTATTAAACCTACCTCCATCGTGATCCATACGCTCATACTTTTCCTTTATTAATTGTATCTCTGTCTTTAAGACTTCTATTCTTTCATCTAGACTACGATATACCATTAGCCACACTCCTTCTGTCCAGTTGTAGGATCAATGAAGCAAGCTGCTCCCTCATCTTCTTTAGTAGCTGGTTCACTCTTATTAAGAATACCATACCTCTTACCAGCTAGTCTAAACGTAGTAACTCCTTTTAACTTTCCTTTCCAGCCCTGAAGATAAACATCTTTAAATTCTTCAAAGGTTACATTATCTCCTACATTAATAGTCTTGGATACAGCACTATCAATATAAGGTTGAATAGCTACCTGCATTTTCAGGTGCTCTTCCACTGACAGGTCTTCAGTTGTCTCTGCCTTTTCATTAAAATGAGCATAGACATAATCCTGTAATTTAACTATCTGTGGTCCTTCCTCTGTGATAACAGTACGATCTACCTCATGCATAAAGACAGGCTCTATTCCACTACTAATATTATCAGCCGTGAAACTAATCGTTCCTGTCGGAGCAATACTGGTTAAGTGGCTATTACGAATACCACACTTGGCTATCTTTTCTTGTAAGTCTGGTGGTAGTTTCTTTACATATCCACTCTGTAAGTACTGAGGATCATAGAGAGGAAACGATCCCTTCTCTTTAGCTAGGTCACAACTGGCTGAGATAGCTGTATAAGCTAAAGACCTACCTATCTTTCTAGTAAAGCGTACAGCCTCATCTGATCCATACCGTAGCCCTACCATAGTCAGACAGTTAGCTAGACCAGTAATACCTAACCCCATCCTCCTTTTATTCTTTGCTTCAGTCTCTTGATCTGGTAGTGGATAACGAGTACGGTCAATAACATTGTCCATTGCCTGTACCACTCTATGAATATCTTCTTCAAATAATTCAAAGTCAAAGACTCCACCTACAGTTTTCACATACTTAACTAAGTTAAAGCTACCTAGTAGACACGCTCCAAAGGGAGGTAGTGGTTGTTCCCCACAGGGATTGGTAGCTTCGATAGTCTCACAATACCAGAGAGGATTGTCTTGATTTATCCTATCAATAAATAAGACTCCAGGTTCAGCCCACTCCCAATTAGCTCTCATAATTTCATCCCATAAAGCTACAGCATTTATTTCTTTGTAGACTGTATCATTAAACTTTAATTGGAATGGGGTGTTACGTATAACAGCTTGCATAAACTCATCAGTAACACCTACTGATATATTAAAGTTAGTAAGTTTATCTTGGTTCTGTTTGGCCCTGATAAATTGTTCTATGTCTGGATGGTCTACACGTAAGACCCCCATCATCGCACCACGCCTATGACCAGCAGAGACTATCGTTCTACACACCGCATCAAATATGTGCATAAAAGATACAGGCCCACTAGCGGAACTATCAAGGCTAACAATCCTGTCACCATCAGGACGTATGCGAGAAAAGTCATACCCAATTCCCCCACCTCTCCGCATCGTTTCAGCAGCTTCAGTAGCCCTTGCCATAATGGATTCCATACTATCCTCAATGACTCCTGATACAAAGCAGTTATAGGCTGTAACATCCCTTGGACTCCCCATTGCTGACTGAACTCTACCTGCTGGCATAAACCTTTGATTTAAAAAGATTTCTTTTATTTCTTGCCTATGATCTTCATCGTCTGACATAGCAGACGCATTACGATTAGCTGCTTCTTCAAAGCTCTCGTTTGGTAAACGATATTTAGTGGCGTGTAACTCCTCACATGCTGCAACTTGTGGACCGTATTCCATTACTTCTTCTCCTTTAACTCTATAAGTTTTTTATTATACCATTCGGCTTTCTTTAAATCTTCCGCACCATTTTTATACCTATATCTCCATAGGTATTTCATAATATTTCCCTGTAGATAATACTCAAAGCCTTCATCTAATGCTGCTTCAATAGCATCAATACATTCTATACCAGCTTGATTATAATGTACAGGATTATTTACGTTATCTTGATCGGAAGGTCTTTTCTTAGTATGAGGTTTATCTTCTGTCGGACTTTCCTCTTGTGTTTGGATTGTATTAATTGTTGGGCGAACACTCTTGTATCTGAATAATCTATTCCAGCGTGATCGCATACCGTTATATAATCTTTGCATGTTACCCCCACACTAGCAAAGAACCATGCCCTTGCTCTCTCTCTATTTTCAGTTATCGTATCAGTCTCAGTTTCAAACTTAGGTTTACTAGCATCAAGTAAAGCCTGTAACACAACAGCAATAAACAGGCATTGTTCTGGCCTGTCCCGTTGTAGTTTCTTTTCTATCGTGTATAGAAGATTTGTTCTTTTATTTTTTTTAGTAATAATCTTCATAAAAATAATCTTCTAAGAATTGTTCTGCATCTAATACTACCAAGGGCTTCCTCCTGTTCATCTTAATAAAAAGAATAGGTGGTAAATCACTATGACTTTGTGCTTGATCTAACATATTATAGATACCAGTAAACTTTTCTTGGTTCTTACACTCAATAGAGAAGGGGAACAGATGTTCGCAAGCACTACTGAGTTTAACATCTGCCCCATTCTCTCCCATGATAGCTGTAGTAATCTCTTTATCTAGCTCATGGGTATGATCTTCATCCAAATACTCTATGAGTTTACTCCTCACCCAATCTTGTAACTTACGTCCTTTAGCTTTGGCTGAAGATGTTTTCATTAGTTTATCCTAACTTCTGGTACATCTGGAACTTTACTAACACGAGTTAGATATACTCTCCCTCGCTTATAATCAAAAGCTCGTAGTCCTACACCTCCATTCACATCAGACCAACAATCCTTTTTAAAAGCACAATAAGAACAGTTGACATTCAGTTTATAATTACCTGACTTACCCTCTGGTATATCAGAATAACATCTATCAGGTGGGGTATCGGACTTAATCATTCCTTTTAAATATTTAATCCTTTCTTCTGTGTTAGTTATCTCAAGCTCATTTAATTCCATGAAGCATAACTCACCTGATAGTTTATTCATTACTAGAAAGCCAGCTTCATCTGCCTTCTCTGCCGTAGCATAAGAAGATAGTTGATCTATATAACCAAATGGATCGTCACTATATAATACCTTATCTTCAAACTTTCTAAAACTCATAGGTGATGCTGACTTAACATCAACCAAGATATTATCTATGCGTCCATCTATATGTCCTTTAATTCCTCCTAGATTAGTTTCCTTCTGTCTATCTCTTACCTTATGCCCTGCTAATTCTGCAAAGCAGAAGACTAATTCCTCAATGATATGACCATACAGGAATTTAATAGGATCATTATCTCGTAGCCTTTCTCCTTCTACATTTTGAAATTGATACCATAGTTGTCTATCAGGATATCCAACATTAGACATTCTAAGTCTAGCTTCATCCTTATCCTTTCCCATAATAGAAGTAGTAAGTTGTTTACGAATGTTTTCCACACACGTATCAATAATCTTATCTCGTTTACTATCCGATAGTTTACATCCCTTATCTTCTTTAAAGAGATTGTATATATCTTTAATCAAGGAAGTTATTTTTTTCATAATAAAAAGTGGGGAGGATATACGTAACTTTATATACCCTCCCCCTCCAAGTTAAAGGTTAAGCTGAAAAGGGGATGTCTTCAGCTTCATCGGAAGTAAAACCGTCAGGGACTACATCAAACGCATCGTCCTCTTCGGTTGAGTACGGCACTAATTCGGTCACTTGTACCGCACGTAGATCGGCAGAAACACCAGTCTTCCCACCGAAATTCCATTCAAACGGCTCATAAAGTACATTAACTTTAGAACCATTACCAATCATCGTATCAGTAACCAGACGCTTGTTAGCATCCACTACATTAGGCTGACGATTAAGATTACCTTTATTGTTACGAACCTTACGCTTGATCGTAACAAAGTCTTCCTTCTCATCACCCTTGTTCTTAACAGTCAGCCCATCCTTCTGAGCTTTCTTTTTGTTAAGATCGTCAAGGTTTCCGACATCAATCGTCCATACACCATCCGAATCAAACTTGGTGTTAGGAGTGATAACGGAAGCCCAATAAGCCGTACCTGCAATTACTTTACTCATTCTTTATCTCCTTCATATGAGGTTTGTTAATGATACATAATAACAAATTAGAATTATAAAGTCAAGTTTTATTTTCTCCTTTCTTTAATGAGTGTCAGCCCATGTTTGTCCCACCTTGTATTCATTATCAAGGGGGCATTTAATATTAAAGATTTCTTCTGTCTCTTTCATAGCCTTCTTAGTTATATCACAAAATTCTTTTGTGTCTTTGTTATGTACTTCAAATTGATACTCATCATGGATAGATGCTACCAACTTTACATCTAGGTTCTTTGCATGATCCATCATCTGCACCAACCACTGTTTACAGATGACTGCACCTGCTCCCTGTATGAGGGTATTTAAGGCACTGTGATAACTTCTTATGTGTAGTTTCCTACCATCTAAACCAGTGATCAGTTTCTTTTTAGAAGCTATGTCTACTCGTGATCGTAGCTTCTGTAATGCTGGAACATTACGTAAGAAGTTATCAATAAGTTTCTGTCCTTCAGATGAATTAACACCAGCTACCTTACCTATCTTAGCAGGGCCAGCACCATAAATCAGGGCATACAGGAATGTCTTTGCCTGATCTCTAGTCTCTAGGTTAGCAGCCTTCTGATTAGCTGTATGTACGTCACCCTCTAGAACTTCCTTAATGTAATCCTTATCTCCCATGTAGTGAGCTAGTGCTCGTATCTCTAGACCAGAAGCATCTGTACCTACCAGACTATAATTCTCTGGATCAGAGACAGTCCAACAGTCACGGCACTCCTTACCATACGGTGAGTAGACTGCTGGAACCTGTGCCATGTTAGGACTATTGTGAGCCATACGTCCTGTAATAGTTCGTAAGGTCATTACCCTACCATGTACACGCCCCGTTAAATCTACGGCTTCTATCCACTGTTTAATCTGTGATACTCTCTTTTGTAACAAGAGATACCGTGACATTAACTTAGCTTCAGGTATATCCAGACTATCTAGTATCTCATCACTAACAGCTATGTTACCCTTGTCTGTCTTTAACTTAGGCTTCCATCCCTTTGCCATTAACCTTTCAGCTATCTGCTTACGAGAAGCAGGATTAAAAGGAATAGATTTAGTCTTAGTCTTTAGCTCAACAATCGTAGGAGGAAACACCTCCTGTAATTGACCTTCTATTTGAGTAGCCTCATCTTGAAACCTACTCATTAGGATCATAGCACGTTGCTCATCTAGATAAAATCCATTCTCCTCTTGTTGGTTAATCAAGTGTCGTATCTTATGTTCTAGTTTAATAGACTGACTAGAGAAGTCAGACCCCTCATGCACTAGCCGCTTCAATAACTTATAAGTTACATCAACATCACGATTACAGTAGTCTAACATAGCAGGGGTATAGAGTGAGAAGTCTTCTGGTGGATTACCTTTTGGAAATCCTAGTCTCTCACCCCATGCTGATAATGAATGTCCCTTCTCTCGCATAGGATTAAATAACTGTGATAAGATCAGAGTATCCACAATATTAGACATAGGAATGTTAGCATCAGTAAGTTTATTAATAACTCTCCCATCAAATGATACTCCATTATGCATATAAAATTTATCTACTTCCTTAGACCACTGAGGAAAGATAGTATAACACTCATCCTGTACAAACTCCTTTACTTCATCAGTCTTTACATCTCTTGTTACTATACAATGTATCTTACTTGCATCAAGAGCATCTGTCTCTATGTCCAGTACTATTCCCTTGCTCATCTAACTCTCCTCTCAGTCGAGCGTGCTCTATGCGGTGACAATTAGCACATAGCATTAAACATTTATCTAATTCTTTTAGTATTTCTTTGCTGTTAAATAACTCATCTACATTTCTATCTAGTGAATCACTAATTTCAAAATCTTTTTTATTCGGATCAGTATGGTGAAACTCATATACCCCATCATAAGGATATGAGACACTACAATGTTCACACTTTCCTCCTTTGTATAAAATTAAAGCAGCTTTCGATTGTTGTCTACGTTTTCTCCTAGCTTCATTCTGTTGTTTACGATATCTCTTATGGTATTTTTTATAGTGTTCTCTTTGATACTGTCTTTGCTTTTCTTTATCTTTATAAGGCATCGTCAATCCCCTGTAGTTAAACATTCCCAAGAGGTAGGGAAGTGTTCCCTAGCTAATGACGATATATCATGGGCTATAAACCTAGTCTCAAGTTGAGTATCTTTTTTACATCGTAAGTTACATACCCTAGCAAAAGCAGCAAGACTACCACTCCAATACCATTCAGTATACATAGCTTGAGGTAGTACCATACGTGCCTGTTCAGGACAGATACCTTTGTTTAACATATTCTCATAACACTGAGTAACATATTCAATTAAAGGTTTCATATCATACTCAATAGAGGATAGTGGATCACTACCCTGCTTCTTATTCTCTGCTCTCCCTCTAAATAATTGAGGGTCAAAGAACTCTGGCTTGCTGTCCACATACCTACGTGATACCTCATTCCAGACTAATCCTACTTGATGTTTAGCTAATTGTCTAGCAATAAATATTGGAGCCTTGATATGGAACTGTAAGTAACAGTGACCAAAGGGAGTCCAATGATTATGTTTAGCTAGATACTTTATCAGGTTTTCATCTTCTATTTTTAAATAGTTTCCTACTACCCCGTCATCAGCAATAACATTCCATTCAGAAACTTTATCAAAGGATACACGGGCAGCATTAACCACAGTTAAATCACTACCCATATGGTCAATCAGTTTTACTTCCATCCTTAACTCCTAAATCTATAAGTTCAGCCTTATCTACTGGTACTTTAAAAAAGTATTCTCCTTTTCTAACGGCCCGATTAGGAACCTCAACTACAGGTGAATCCTTAACTATAGTAGCATCCATTCTCCATGCTACTTTACAGTCTCCTCTTATTATATAGAAATAAAAGTTAGCATCTTGATCTTTATCATAGACTTTCCTAAGTAACCTCTGTTTCCTAAAAGGAATATGAATATCCTTCCATGCTGTAGGCCACTCTCCTTCCCACATATGCTTCATTTCTACTTCATGGTAGTGTTCATGGAGTATTCCTCCATCCCAATACGTACTCTGTAAGTCTACCCCATAGTCTTCTTCTGGTGGAAGAACATCATGGCCTACTCTTTCTAGGTATTTAGTAATACACTCCTTGGCTAGACCGTCTGACTTCTTATAGGCTACGGGATCAAACCGTTTTCGTTTAGACTTAGAAGGGTATATCATTTTTATATTCCTCTTCAGTTGGTTCACGTTCGGGATCGAATGGGTTATCAATAGATGCCATCCTTCCCGTATCCTTATCATAGTAGAGGTGAGCCGCTACACCAGTGTCACCTGTATATCTATTCTTTAGAATACGAATGACTGTAGTGTTAGCTTCAGTCTCATCCTCACTCTGTTGGTTACGTTCCAAGGCTATGACCGCATCACTAAGATGCCCAATAGATGCTGACCCTCGCAAGTGAGAGAGTGTTACTTCTTTACCTTCTTCAAATCCCTTATCACCTCCACGCCTACGTAAGTGAGACACTAGGAGTAGTCCTATCCCTGTCTCCTCTACGAGGGAACGTAGCTTGGTCATTAGAATATCAATAGACTTACGTTCATCTCCCATATCCTCCTGACCTGACACTAGAATAGACAGGTGATCTAACATGATCCACTTACAGTCTAAAGCTCGTGCCATGTACCGTACCCTGCCTAGTATCTCATCGTTAGAGATAGAACCAAAGTGGTCAAAGGCAAACAGCCTACCCGTTCCAAGCGTAGATTTTTCCCACTCGTTTAACTGTTCACGATTATACTGATCACGTATTTCTTTAATGTATAACCTAGCGTTAGCTTCCACTGACATGATATTGAAGGCAGTATTCCTCACGTTTTCTTCCAGAGCCAAGATACCTATGTTATCTTCCGTACTCTTAAGGATATGGTGCATCAATTCCCGTATGATACTAGACTTACCCATGCCAGAACCAGAAGTAAAACAGACTAGCTCTCCCGTTCTCATGCCATACAACTTCTCGTTCATACCTTCCCAAGGATAGAGACAGGTTTCACAGAAGTCTTCCTCATATAAGGCAGACCCTATATCCCGTAGGTTTATTATACCAGCAGGGGTATGAGGTGAAGCAGCCCACCATGCTCGTATAAAATCCTCACGCTTTCCTACCTTGAGATACTCGTTAGCATCCTTGAAGTCTAGCTTTACTATCTTAGCTTTATTAGGCTCAAATAATTCAGCTACTCTTGCACTGGCCTTACGTCCAGCATCATCGTTATCAAAGCAGATAATTATATTATCAAATGAATTAAGATACTCCAAGTTTGCTTTACAATCCCGTACTGCACTACCAGCACCAGACTTAATAGACACAGAAGGGAACCGTGATCCATTCATTTCAAAGACAGACATAGCATCTATCTCTCCCTCACATAGGGTAAGATACTTGGCACTTCCAGCAGGGAAGAGACGTTGCCCAAACAGTTGTCCAGAACCTAGATCACCTTCCGTAAAAAAGTTCTTAGGATCAGTCTGCCTTACCTTGTTCGCTACATGGCAGTCATCCTTATCAAAGTAGGGATAGATATGTTTATTAATCTTAGCTGTAACTCCATATTTTTTAGCTGTATCTAAGGATATACTACGGCTCTTTAATTCCATGCTCTCTCCTCGTGAGAGAACATTATTTATTACACCCTTAATAGGTGCAGTATTTTGTTGGCTCATGGGATAATCCCCTTTCTCTCTGCCATAAGTTTCACACTTAAAACAATACCAATGACCATCAGCATACAATACCCTAGCCATTTCTGCCCCACACTCATCATGGGGTAGACGGTCTGCAACAATATCATTATCTTCCATACTAACCTCTCAACTCTGAGAAGAGTTTACCATAAGTAAAAAGATATGTCAATAATTATCTATCACTATAAGATTTATTCACCACATCATCAATGAAGTCTAGTCCATCGGTCATAATTTCTTCTGTCTCCTGTCTAGCTAAACGTCTAGCTTCTCTTCGGGAATATCCCTCATTTAAATAATCTGTTGTTAAACTTCTAAATAAAGATTCTCTATCTTTTTCCCATAGATTTTTACTCATAACCTATTGTTCCTTTGCTTGATAATACTTTAATTCTTTTATATGCTTCTTGTAATTGTCCTTGTAATGTATAAATATTTTCTTCTAATATTCTAATTCTTTCTTTTAACTTTTCTATCTCTTCCATATTTTTTATCCAATCATAACTGGGCATTTTATTATTCTCCACCGTAATAATAAAATAAATGTTTACCTACCTTTGTTATAAATTCTAATTCTTTTATCCAATACGGATCAACATAAGACGCATGATAGAATGTTGCACCTTGAGTTTCTTCATAGATAACACCATCAATAGCCATATTAGCTACATTCTGTGCAGTTTTAAGTGCTTGTTTATCCTTCATAATTTCTGGTTTACCATCACACCAATAAGAAAAAGCACATCTATTTCTTATAGGATTTCCTTCCCAATATCTTCCAGCATGTACAACTTCACAGACAGTTGGTGGAAACCTACTGTCTCTAACTCTCTCTAATATTACATTCGCTACTGCTAATTGTCCAACAAAAGTTTCACCTCTTGCCTCAAAATATATTGCTTCAGTTAAACATTCTTGTTCAGTTGGTTTAGCTTCTGCTTTATTAATAGCTATATAAGATACTAAATATAATGCAAAAGTTATTATAAATACAAACATTAATTTAAATGATTTAGTAAATTTCATGTACGACTTATCCATATTACTTTCCCTTCTTGATCTCGACCATAGAAATTATCTATCCAGTCTCCATGCTTGAGGTAGTGCCTCATGTGTTTGATGTAACCTTCACATGAAGCCCGTTTAGCAATCGCTCCCTTTATATTCTGTCTCTCCTGTTTACGATACTCACTCACTAAAGATTGATTGTGGGTTATCCACTCCATCACTTTCAAGTAGTGGATAGGATGATCCTTTGACATTTTTCTTAGTGACGGGTGTATCCCCTTTAGCGATACCTTCTTCCCTTTCTTTTTGCCACGCATCTTCTAACTCCTTTATCTTCTTATCATCATATCCCAGGATATCTACAGTTAAGATACCCCACGCTATGTCTGTTTCAGCAGGAGTTAATTGTTGTTCCTCAACAATCTCTGCCAGCATCTTACGCCCATCCCATCCCCTTAACTTAGATGCCTTACCTTCAGCCATCTTCTCTAGGAAGATAGTTTTTACTCCCTCCATGAAAGGGATATAATCTGTTTTATTTAAGTCCATCTAAACTCTCCACTTTATCCGTATCTACTAATAGTAGATCATAAGTTACTGTGTCATTTGTATTAGGGCAATGACCTGTTAAGTTTTCTATCTTAACCATAGTATTACTAGTTATATAATTATCAAAATCTTCTTTACTCATTCCCCCATCTTCCCTCGTTACACATAGATTATCTTTTTCGTAATCAGGATCATCAACTTTATGAACATTATATTCTATAATAAGTTGCATTATCACCACTCCTCTACATCATTTGATACATCATTCAAGTCACCATCTTTATCTATCTCAAAGACAGCATCTATTTTAAAGTCTCCTGACCAACCATCATCTTCAATCCAATCCTCTCCTTCCATCCATTCCGCTTTATCTTTAGCTTCCGTAGGATTATCTGCTTCCACATCCATATGTACATCCGTATATATTGTGGCTGTTACTCTATACTTTGGCATAATAATCTCCTGTAAATTCATCCTGTTTTTCTCTAAAGATACGGTTATAATCATAGAACATTATGTACCTACGATTACGTTCAAAGCTAGTCACCTTCGTTTCCATGTATGGATTTATAGGGTATAGCTTTTCTTTTTCTTTGTCAAGTTTATAATAATTCATACAGTGTATCTCCAAGTCCAAGGTTCAACTTCCTCATATTCTTCCTCAACAAATTCTAATACTTTGATAGGTATGTTATATTTTTTGAGTAGATTTATCAGGTGATCAGGATGCATGTCAAAGACACACATCCATTTACCTTTACTCTCTGAGTAGTAGAGAGGATACTTTTTACTAGGCATTTCTAATCTCCAAATATAATATTAAAACCTTTGTTAGCAATAAATTCTAAAGCACTATGCTCTGTCTCATCAGCATTGATAGCTGACCAAGGCTGAAAGTCTGGGTCAATCCAACCCAAACTCTCAGCATCTTCTATGGTTTCACCATAAGATTTATACCGATATTCTTTCTGCATTACACCTCTCCAGTTTCTTCGTAGTAATCAATCGCCAAGGGCTTTGCCCACTCTTTAGATCGGAGCATCTTACGCACTCGTTCCTCACGCATAACTCTTACATTCTGTAAGTTCTCTGATCGTGCTTTAGCTTGGCCTCTGGTTGTATGTGTAGACCAGTGCGTAGCTGCTTGGTAAGCAGTCCACAGGCTACCTACATCCTGCTTATTCTTTCCTTCATACAAAGCCTTGCCGTGACAGTGACGGTTCTCCTGATCAAAGATATTCATCAGGTGAGAGAGAATAACTTTGTTATGTTTATTCTTACGGGTCACATTATCCATACGCTTGGCTAGTGTAGCCTTGAATAATTTTACTGCATCGTCACGGTGTAAGGGAGTGTTAAACCATTCCTTCATTTCTTTGATGGCATCCCCTCTAATATATTCCCCTGCATTTTTTATCTTCGCAGTAAAAGCAGGGAGGTTAAAGCCTTTGGTATGCCTACCATAGACATAAGCCAGCTTGTTACCAGACACTAGACTATTAAAGCATGAGCTTCTCCATAGTCCCATCATTCCATTGTTAGCCCACGTTCCATCCTGACTGGTACGAAACTTGAACTCTGGTTTTACCACACCCACTCCATCTATGCTTGTCTCATGGGCAGGGAAGTCTGCAATTAATTCTAATTGTGCTCCCCCTTTATAGACGTTAGTTACAAACCTAGCATCAGTCAGGTCCATACCAGAATTTGTGATAGCAGTTTCTATATCTTGTACTGTAGTCTTATACTGCATCACTTCGTATCTATCTTTAACTACAGCAAAAGGTTTCTTGTTATCCTTTCTTCGCAGCAATGAACCTACATCTGATGCTAGTTCTGAATAGTGCTCACCATACAAAGGACGACTACCATCGTAATAACAATCACTTACTGCACTCTGATACAGTGGAACTTTCTCTACTTCAAAGTCTATTAGATCGTGGTTAAACATCGTTGTCATAATACCATTCCTCTTGCTCATTTAAAAACTCATTAATGTCATCCATATCTAGATGACCTACATCCTCAACACCACTAACAGTTATTATATAATCATATAATGTTAGTGGCAAGTCTCTTACGTTTCGGTAGTTGAAAGGCTTATCCATATTATTATTCCTCAACATATTGGTTTATCATAGGTTCTTCCTCCATCTGTTCTGTAATAGTAGCCATAGCTAAACATATTTCAGACCATTCATCAGCATACTCCATGCTGTCTTCATCTTGTCCTATCTTGTTTCCTAAAGAATCTTCAGCATAAGAATGTAATATATTCCATATGTGATCTAATGCTTGTTCACCAGTCATCATCTCACTACTCCTACAGTTTCTAACTCAACATTCCGTACCCCAAAGCAATCTATACTTTGTTGTTCACCATCAGGTGATGTAACCTCTATGTTTACAACTTCATAGAAGTTTTCACTATCTTCAGCTAGGCTCAATTTATTTATTTTAACTTCAATCTTTGAAGCCTCGTGAAAATATATGTTAGTCTTACCTACCATTTTACTTCTCCTTTTTTTTACCATACATACATACTAAAACTTAATAAGATAAAGGTCAAGACAAATAATAAATAATCTTTAATCTTATTAAGACACCTATCTCTCTTATAATAATCATCCATATCCACACCTATCATAGATTATAATACATTACTAACCCTTTTTTTAATACTCCCCATCCATGTACGCTCCCATGATACATCCTATTCCTATTGGAACAGAACCTAACATACACGCTAGATACATTTCACCTACACTCTTACCTACTATAACTAATACTATCATCATAAAGATAAAAGTAAAGATAGATAACACACCAGTAATTAACGAAACAAATCTAATCGGGGTCATAACTTATCCTTCCAATTCTTTTGGACTAAATCAAGATACATAGTTTCATCTATAATCTTTAGTGTCATAGCATCATCCTTGCCTGTAGATCGTACAGTTACACAAGGCATTACTCTCAGATCAAACTTATAAGATATATCTTCCATCACTAATTCTTCTAGTGGTGACATTATATATTTCATTATGGTTTCTCCAGTACACAACTAACCGTATAGCTTCCATCTTTGTTCTGTTGCTTAAAGATTATGTAAGGTTTATATCCTTCAACTTGAGCAGGGTATA
>CEUI01012514.1_pt1 | contig 27361 bp, 37 predicted proteins | sample 531411 | NCBI WGS metagenome assembly CEUI01 (sample SAMEA2622841, study PRJEB7988) | marine metagenome | isolation source: saline water (ENVO:00002010), including
ACGTATCGGCAAGCATTAAGAGACTTACCGACTCATAGTAACTGGCCGAATTTAGTAGATTCAGATTGGCCGACAAAGCCATAGGGAGCGCATAAATGAGCAATGCAAGAAATATCGGTGATAGTGCTCCAGTAATTAATTTTCTGGACAATGTTACATCGGACGTACAAACGCAGCTTAATACGCTCGATACCGCAATAGGTAACGTAAGCGTTACAAGTGGCTCTTTGACTAAAACCTTTGCGGCTGATGAGACAGCAACGATTACTTTGTCAGGAAATGTTCTCGCACCAGTAGTAACAGCTACAAAGGAAGTCGCTCAAACAGGTGTCACTAACAACGATTGGGATGCTGCGGCTGCAAGTTATACGTTAGAAAATTCTGCACCATCGACTACATTGGATTTTGTTGGCTATGATGTGAGTAGTGCATCTTTTGTAGATAGTTTTTCAATATCTGCACAAGAAACAGAACCAGAAGGGATAGCGTTCAATACAGACGGAACTAAGATGTATGTCATTGGAACTACTGGTGATGACGTTAATGAATATACACTAAGCACAGGCTTTGACGTATCTACAGCTACATATTCACAAAATTTTGATGTTTCATCACAAGAGACAGAGCCAAAAGGAATAGCGTTTAACACTGACGGCAGCAAAATGTTTATAGTTGGTACAAGCGGTACTGACGTTAATGAATATAATCTTAGCACTGGTTTTGATGTATCTACTTCATCGTACTCGCAAAATTTTTCCGTATCTTCACAAGAAGCGAGTCCTCAAGACGTAGCGTTTAACACTGACGGCACAAAGATGTTTATTCTTGGCAACACTGGTGTCGATGTCAACGAATACACGCTTTCAACTGGCTTTGATGTCAGCACAGCGTCATATTCTCAGAATTTTAGTATTTCAGGGCAAGAATCATATCCAAGAGGACTTACATTCAACACTGATGGCACGAAGATGTTTGTAGTCGGCAATAGTGCTGATAAGGTCAGCGAGTACGCTTTATCAACTGGTTTCGATGTTTCAACCGCATCGTACTCTCAAAACTTTGATGTGGGCGCACAAGACACAGTGCCAAGAGGAATTGCCTTTAACGCTAGTGGCACAACAATGTTTATTCTTGGCTCTACTGGCGATGACGTTAACGAATACACAATAGCACCATCAAGTGTAACGCTTGGCACAGGCTCGTTTGCAAGTGGTGATGTTGGTAAATGTATTGAAGCCAATTCAGGAAAATTTGTTCTTATCTCTACTGGTGGTGCTATAACTATAACAACTACGCCTTCTTCCTACAATCAAGTATCGTCAGGCTCTTGGCAAATGTACGCCTTAGTCTATAACTCAACTACGGATGTTATTGAAACAAGCAATTTTGCTCAAGGTTTTGATATTTCAAGTATTACTTATAACAATGTATCGGGATATGTAGGTTCTCAAGCAGCATTATTAGAAGGTGTATTTTTAAAACCTGACGGCACTAAAATGTACGTCACAGGACAAAATAATGACCAGATTAGTGAATATACACTGTCTACACCTAATGACCCATCAACCTTAACACATGTAAGCTCTTTTAGTGTTTCCTCGCAAGAAGCTGAACCTCATGGAGTATTTTTTAAATCTGACGGCACGAAAGTTTTTATTATTGGTCAATCAGACGCAGCAGGCGCAGGGAGTGCAGTAAGAGGTTACGATTTGAGCACCGCTTGGCAAATAAGTACAGCAAGCTACAGTAGCGAAAGAACTGTTTTATTTAGCACAGACGCATACCCGAAAGACCTTTGGATTTCTGACGATGGGACTTTATTGTTCTGGGTAGGTGCTCAAACAAATTATGTTTACAAATATACGATGAGTACAGCTTGGGATGTCAGTACGGCTATATCATCGCAAAGTTTAAATATAGGCCCAAAAGAAGCCTATCCAGAAGGTCTCGCTCTTTCTAGCGATGGTAAAAATCTATTTCACATGGGTAATGAATTTGACAAAATAAATCGTTGGGCTATGTCTACAGCTTTCGATTTAACCACAGCAGTTTGGCAAGAAGCCTCAGAACTGACTGAAGATAGCACACCTACTAGCATTTCATTTAATAGTGATGGAACGACAATGCTGTTGGCAGGTGGTTCAAATGCAAGAGTATATGGCTACAGTACAAAATTGTTATATGCGGCTACTGGATACCAACCCGCGATAGGCTCAACAATAGATTCGACTTATTGGACTGACCTAAATTCCATGACAGCAACCAACGCAGTCGGTGATGGCAATGTGTTCTACGCAATCTCAAATGATGGCAAAACGAATTGGAGCATTTTGGATAACACCTCTGGCGTAAGAAAGATTGTTAAAAATAATGGCGGCACATATCAGGTCAATACGAATAGCACTTATGGTTCTGAAACGTGGGCTGACGCAGCCACAAATACCGAGGTTGCTGCACTTAGAGAAGCGATGACGAGTGCTATTGCGACTGTTGGTTTTGCTCCAATAAATACTGCAACTTATGTGCAACATTACAATAGTGGTTCACAAAGCGTTCAGCCTTCTGGTGTAGCGTTTAAGGCAGATGGCACAAAGATGTATGTGTTATCTGTAGACCCTGCGGGAATAGTATATCAATACAGTTTAAGCACCGCTTGGGACATCAGTACGGCAAGTTATGACAGTGTAAGCCTAGATGCCAATACTGCGGGTACTGGTGGCACAACATACGGCATAAATTTTAAAACTGACGGCACAAAGCTCTATATATCTGAGCGCACTAATCAACGAATACACGAATTTGCATTATCAACTGCGTGGGATATTTCGACAGCAAGTTATACCGATTATTTCGCGACAGGAATGACTCAGGCAAATGGATTCTGTTTCAGTCCTGACGGCACAAAAATGACTGTAGCATCAGGTTCGACTCATGGAGGAGGAGGAAGATATTTTACTCTTTCAACTGCATGGGATGTTAGTACAGGAACATCAGGCGGTGATATAGGTAGTGTGGGAAGTACAATTCGTGACTGCGAATATAACGCTGACGGCACAAAAATATATTTCCTTGAAGAATCATTTGGTGGGAAGGTAATGCAACACTCATTATCAACTGCTTACGATTCAACTACGCAATCGGCAGATAGTTTAGAGTTTGCACTTGCTAATCCGACAAATCCGCAAGGCATAGCTTTCGGTGATAGCGGCACAAAGATGTATGCTGTCGATGTAGACACAAGCACAGATGGTGTCTACCAGTACACTACAAGCACTACGGAAAATCGCAACCAAATGACATCAACAGAACTAAATGCCATCAACGATGCGTCACAGATAACGCTAGGCACAGCATTAGACTTGGCAACTATTATCTACTATGCCAGTGGGTCAACCACTCCGACTTACTCAGGTACGGCAATTAATTACGATGCCAATGTTCTCAATCAGGGTGCGATATTAGGTACTGATTATACTTATGACGCTCCTGCACAAAATAAGGTTCGAGTAACTAGTGTCAATGCGGCTAACTTAAAGATTAGAGTTGTGTAATGAATGAATGTTTTTATATTGATACTAATTATAGGAGGTGTATCCGTAATATCTGATTGCGATGGCGGCTTGTGTTTCCAAGAAAAAACAACTTGCGAAAAGTTTGCTCAGAGAATTATTCTCAATTCAGTAAATACAAACATTACCGCTATGTGCAAGAGGATTGAGCCATGATAGGTGAAGCGTTATTGGCAATAAAGGCACTAGATTCTGCATATTCCCTAGTTAAAAATTCTATTGACCGAGGCAAGGAAGTATCGGAAATGGCTGGCGAAATAAGTAAATTTATGAACGCCAAGGCCAATGTTGAAAAACAAATGAAAAAAGCTCATGCAGAAGGTAAAAGTGATTTATTAGAAGGTTCTGCATTAGAGGAAGCAATAACATTAGATGCACAAGAACAACGGATGGAACGCATGATGGCCAAAATCGCGGAACATTATCGTGTTAAAGGACAAACACACCGATGGGGAAAAATTAAGCAAAATGCGGCTAAAATACAGGCTCAAAGAGATAAAGATGCACAAGCTAGGCTGAAAGCAGCAGGAGAGCAAGATGCATTAGTAAAAGATATATTTACTGTTTTCGCAGTAGTTATGGCGGGTATGTTTGTAGCTGGTATAGTGTTATATTTAGTTATAAACGCTGGAGCTGAATAATGAAATTAGACCCTGTATTACTTAACATGGCTTGTTCATGGAGTATGAAGGCTTATAAAGAAAATGTAGAAGATGCGATTAAAATAGAAACAAAATGGAGTAGTACAACAGCTTATATCGCAAAACGTAAGACAATAGATGTAATAGCATTCAGAGGCACTGAACAAAAGCTAGATTGGTTTACAGACGCATTAGTTATACCAGTACCCTATGCAGGTAGAATGTGTCATGGTGGTTTTACACTAGCTCACAAATCTATATGGAAAAAAGTCCTAGAACACGTTGATTTGGAAAAACGTACATTAATAACAGGACATTCGTTAGGTGGCGCATTAGCGGAATTATCTGCAGCTAAGTTATGGAAAAAACATAACAACCTCAACATAATCACTTTCGGCAAACCTAATACTTTTTTCAAAGGCTTTAAAAAGCCTATGACTACGCTTGATAATCAAATATCGTGCGTACAGGGGTCTGACCTTGTAGCAAGAATACCACGCCTATGTTATGGACCTAGTAAATCGCAAACGATGCTATACTTTGCAAATACAGGTATAGATTTTGTTAATCCTGATAAATTGACCAGAGATGAGGACAGACGTATAAAAGATGCGTTATCCGACCATTTTATGGAAGGTTATAAACAAAGATTAATGAAGTTTTTAGAGGAACAAGATAAAAAACCAAACAAAAAATTAGGTGAAGAATTGCTAGAAACTAAGAAGAGGAAACGAAATGCTTAGAATTGCTGCGCTGTGTTTACTAATAACCGGATGTACTGTTTCGGAAGAAATGATACAAAATAAGGAATTATATTGCAGCGGTGTCTACAAAGGCATAAGGGCTGTAGGGCGCGTAGCTACGGAGGTTACGACAGGGGTAAGTATTCCAGATGTGTGCACAACTATTGATGAAATAACGGAAGATTCCGAAAAAAAGTAATAAACAACATAGAGGCACTTATTAAAGTGTATTTGTTACTACAATGAAATTAGGTGGTCTTCTCAAGAGCCTAGCACCGACAATAGCCTCATCAGCAGGTGGTCCTATGGCTGGCATGGCGGTCAAAATGGTCGCAAAAAAGCTGAATATGCCAGAAAATACAACAGCTAATGAAATAGAAGATTTAATAGAACGAGAGCCAGAAAAAGCAGTGTTGGTAAAGCAAGCTGATAAAGATTTTGCAGACCGAATAAAAGAAATGGAGATAGATTTAGAATCGTTTAAAACAGAAATACAAGACCGACAGCATGCCAGAGAAACATTTAAAAATGATTGGACACCTAAAGTTTTTGGAATATTGGCGTTAATATTATATGGGGCGTATGTAATGACCGTGACACTTATGCCTCATGATGCTAATGACGAGACAATCATTTCATTAGTATTAGGTCAATTATCAGGAATATTAGGCACAATGGCAGCGTTTTGGTTTTCAGGTTCATCTACAAATAATCGGTAATTATGGATAAATTAATAGAACAATTAAAAAGACACGAAGGTGTGAAAAAGCACGTTTATCGGGATAGTGTGAATGGCCTCGAGCACATAGGAGTAGGTAGAAATATCTCCGCGAGTGGTCTAGGGCTGAGTAATGAAGAAATAGATTATTTACTATCGAACGATATTTTAAGGTGTATTAAAGAATTAAGTGCTGAGTATTCTTGGTTTGGAAACCTAGATGAAATAAGACAAGAAGCGATAATAAATATCTTCTATAATCTGGGAGCCACAAAATATAGACAATTTGTGTTAGCAAATGAAGGCATGAAAGATGGAGATTATGACCGGGCTGCAACTGAGTTTTTAAACAGCAGATGGGCGAGGCAGGTCGGCAATCGTGCTTTAGAGCTTACAGACATTATTCGTACAGGTGAATATGTCTAAACCGTACATTTTTACGGCTTCTGTAGCGAAAATAATTGATGGAGACACTATAGATGTTACCGACATTAATCTTGGTTTTGGTATCGTTTTTAGGGGTACTGATAACGGTTATATGCGTATACGCCTTTACGGCATTGATACTGAGGAGTCTCGCACTAGAGATGTGGAGGAAAAGAAATTCGGTTTATCCGCAAAAGAATTCAACAAATCGTTTTGTCCGGTAGGTAGTGAGGTAATTTTACAAACACACGAAAAAGGTAAATACGGCAGATGGTTAGCAGATATTAAAGTAGGTAATAAATGGCTGTGTAAAGAATTAATAAAAAATCATTATGCTGTTGAATATTATGGACAATCTAAAAAAGACATAAAAAAAGCACATTTAGAAAATAGAAAAAAAGCTATAATTTTAGATGAAACTCCTAATTGCTATCTCATAAAATCTTCCACTGAAACACAAAAGGCGCGTATTAGACCGTGTCGCTAGGCAATACGTTTTTGCTCCTTTTTAATTTTCGCATTTAAATCCGCTATCATTTCCAAATAATCAGCCTTATACATTTTAATCGGTTTTTTCTGGTGGGCTAACATTCTTTCAACTTTTTCGTGACCGTATGTATTTTGCATAAATATAGTGTATTTCTGTGACGCTGTGCCATGCTTCATGCCGAAATTATTACAACCATGGCATTGGGCATGAATATTGCAACCGTAGTCATTACAAGATTCATAACGCAAAGCATGATAACTACTAGCACCTTTTGGGATAAAGTGGCCACCAGCGATTAATTTATAATGCTTAATTGTTCCACATGAAACACATACGCAATAACCGTTATCGTCAGCTGCTTTTAGTCTCGCTAGTAATTGCGCTAGTTTTAATGCTTTTGGTCGTAGTTTCTTGGCATCCATATCTGTCTGGGAAAGGTACATCAATACCTGTGTTTTGCATACACCATAGGTTTAATATTTTATGAATTTCACTAATTTCTACAGTAGTAGCATCAGCAGTCGATTTTTTGCCAGTTTTTACCTCGAGTATAGGTTTAAATAGACCCTCTTTAATACTATGTGCAGTCCAATTTAAATCTACTTTGCTGAATATTTCATGCTTTTGTGTGTAGCCAGCATCATTAAAGGCCTCCGCTAGCAATTCAAAATATTTATGAATAGCTGCATTTTGTGTAGTGGTTCTAGTTTTGTAATTCTTCATCTATTTCTGCCACTAGGTCTTTTTTAAATGTCACAGGGTCTTTTTCACCTAATTTAATAAATTCCGGCATAGATAGGTTAAAAATATTGGTTAATTTAATGGCGTGAGATACAGAGATATCCTCTGATTTACGGTAGTATCTAAATAATTGTTTAGACACGCCTAGTTGTTTTGCAACCTCAACAGACTTCATGCCAGTAATAGTTTGTGCATTTTCTATAGAATGACCTATATTTATGTTGCTATTCATTTCATCCTCCATTATATTGATTATGCTTGTTAATACAGGTCATTTTGATTCCTCCTTTTAGAGCCTCTGCTTGCAGGGGCTTTTTTAATGGTGGCGGTTTTCGACCACACTAACCGCCAAAGTGCTAGGAAAGGTCTATGATTGGCCTTTGGTCTAAAACGGTATGTCATCATCAAATGAATCAAATTTAGCCATATCGTTGTTGCTTGCTTCTTTGACTTCATTATTGCTATTGGTATTTTTGCTGTCTAGCATTTGCATATCATTTACTACTATTTCAGTAGAATATTTTTTTACTCCATCTTGCTCATAGCTGCGAGTTTGTAAACGACCCTCTATGTATATTTTAGAGCCTTTATTAACGTACTTAGCTGCAATATCTGCTATTTTGTTGAAAAATACGCATCTATGCCATTCTGTCTTTTCTTTTTTGTCTCCTGTGTTTTTATCTTTCCATTCATCGCTTGTTGCTATAGATAAATTCACTACTTGATTGCCATTAGGCATTGTCCTTATGTCAGGGTCACTACCCACATTACCTACTATTATTGCTTTATTAACACCTCTGCTAGCCATGTTTATTCCCCTTTTTGCTTATATATTAGTTGTTTACGTTCAATTATCTTTTCTTTATCGGAATTACTGTACTGGTCAAATAAGTTATATATACCGAGTAACGTGTCTATACATACTTGCTCTAACTCGCTAAATAATTCTTGTATGCTCGTTTCTTCCTCGTACGCTCGTAAGCAAAACGATTTTTCATAATCTTTATGATGGCTGAAAAAATCCCAATATTCACAACCGCATACATACATATTACCTACAACTTGTAGCAAATAGTTTGACGGTATTTTTTTGTCCTCTAAATAGCCTAAATGCGTGTAAGGTCTAGGGCTTTTTATTTCTACACCTCCTACCAGTTTGTTATTTTTAAATACTAAACCGTCAGGGCTGCAGCCAATTTTATTAAACGGTGCTATATGTGCTAGCTGTTCAAATTCTTTGGTTACAAATCCCACCTCTTTAACTACACCTTTTGTATAATCTAAATCAGGGTGATAAATAGTAGTCATATCTAGCCCTTCTGCGTAACGTGTGCGCCCTTCTGCTTCTCGTAACTTGCCTTCCTCCATATCTTCATTGGTATAACTTTCAAAGTGTTCGTAGCGAATAAGCTCGTCAGCCAGTTTTTTAATGGTTGATTTAACCTGTGCGCTTCTTTTGCCTTGAGTCGTTAATAATGTGTTAAAAGTACCTGCACTTGGTACACCTAGTTTTATTTCAAACCATTCTTCTGTCCCTTGGACAATTTGGTCATATATCATTGCCAAAACTCCAATGGCATTTTTTCATTTTTATAAAATGCCTGTAACTTAGTTATATAGCCCTCATCGTTTGTTTCGGCTTCCCACTTCCAAGATTGTGGGTATATTTTTTCCTGTGTCTTAACCACTATTTTCCCAAAATCATACAATTCTCTTCCTATCCCCCAATTAGTACAGGCTCGTTTAAATGAATCACTTGCAGCACCCTTTTCAGAATGTTGTGTGGATTCTTCACCTGCATCTTCTTTCCATACCCACTCGTTACCAATTTTTATGCCTACTTTGCAAAAATTAGTACCATCAATTTTAGTATGGCATCTTTGCCAATTTTCTGGACCTACGACACGGTCTAACCTAGCCATGTCAATTCGTGCAGTTTTATACGCCAAAATTAATTGTCCTATACTATTTTTATGGCCTACCCTGAATTCTATGTCATTAATATTTAAGGGTTTGCACAACTCAGACAGGTCTAATATTTTCCTACGTGTTAATTCACTTACCTCTTTGTTGATGTCATTCATAATTTCTCCTAAATAGCTCGTTGTTGTAGTTTTCATCTATCTTTTGCCAAATTTCTTCTTTGTGTATATCCCATAAAGTCGGATGTGCAGAGGCACATATTGCATCGGCTTTTTTACAACCTTTGTAGGTATAGCCGTATTTAGCTATACATTTATTGTATAAAGTGACCAATTCAGTTTGTGCAGCTAATTCTAATTTCAGCTGCATGCCTCTAATCGTGTCTAGTTTTTCACTTACTGTGCGCCCAATATCCTCAATATTGATGCTTTCTTTGTGTTCATTAATTTTCGTGGCTAAAGCCTCATTTTTTAATTTTAGAAATTCGTAATTAGTCATTATTTTTCTCGATAACTATTCGTAATCTTTCAAATACACGTTTTTCGTAATATTCCCAATCGTCTTCCGTATCTAGCATTTCTTGTCGTGCGTCTAAAAATTTAGTAGGGTTTTTTTGAAATACTTCTACAAATTTATCCGCTAATCTAATTATTTCTTTGCGATGATTAGCATAGACACCAGCTTTAATTTTCGGGTCTTGCATTAATTCATCAACGCCTTTTTTAACGCCTGCCATAGCTTCCGCTATACTTACTTTGTCGGCATCTTTTAGGTCCATCTCTACCTTTGGTTTGTTTGGCATATCTATAATTAATCTTGGCATAATTTTTTCCTATTTTTTGTGTGTAAAAAACTATTGTACTTTATATTCCTGTAAATGTAAAATTTAATTTTACTTTTTTGGATTAATGAATCAGAATTGCCGTTCAAATATTAAAATGGGGAAATTATGAATTATTTTAATTTGCATATTGGGGATTGGACTGTAGAAACCGCTTATTTAAACAGAATAGAAAGAGATATTTATATGCAGATGTTGCTGCATTATTACCGAGAGGAAAAACCGTTAGTCATAGAAATAAGTGAACTAGAAAAAATATTTTCTATAAAGGAAGAAACAGAATCAGATGCGCTTTGTTATTTGTTAGATAAATATTTTTATCAAGAAAAAGGTCAATACCATCATACAAGGTGTGACAAAGAAATAGCGCACTATAAACAAAAATCTCAAAAGGCAAAAAAAGCAGCAGAAAAACGGTGGGACAACAAAAGCAATGCGAACGCATTACTAACCAATAACCAAAAGCCAATAACCAATAACCAATTTATAAAGCCCTCTGTTGATGAAGTAGCAAAATATATAGAACAAAAAACAGAAAATGCAGAAGAATCGGCACAAGAATTTGTTAATTATTATGAATCTAAAGGTTGGGTGGTCGGCAAAGTTACTATGAAAAATTGGAAATCTTGCGCTACGAATTGGGTCAATCGACAACAGAAATGGAAAGAGGAAAAAATAAATGAAAAAAATCAGCGAAATTTCAATCAACGTACAAAACAAGAAAAACGAGACGAAGCCCTCATACAACTTCAATGAGGGTGATTTTGCTAAAGGAATAAGAATTTTGCAGAGCTACGGCATTATTCACTGGGAATTAATGCAAAATGACAGAAAAAGTATTGAGTTTAAGACTTGGTACAACGGAATAGCATCCAAATATACCTCTGAGACCTTCTTTAAAGCCGTTAGAGCAATAGAAAAGCATGACGGCTATATGACCCTAGGTAAATTAATAGAGTATTGTGAGGCGTTTAAACCGCGCAAATACCCGAAATTGGAGCATAACCCTAAAGTGATGGAAAAAAGCAAATTAAAGCAAAAATTGTCAATCCTCAGAAAACAGTTAAATCTTTGAATATATGTAAAAAAATATTTTACTTTCTAGGGTAGCTCTCTCATAATTGGTGTCAACTAGGAGGAAAAATATGACTTACTTAATAATCGACCCACAAACATACATCCGCGAGGATAGATACAAAACCTATGAAACTGTTACGGCTGCGAAGATTTCACTACGAGCCAAGCAGAAAAAAGCTAAAAAAGCGTATGATAAATTTGTAGCAGAATTTGGAGACCTAGCGATAAAAAGTAACTGGTTCAATCAGACAGATGTGCGAGTAGAAGTTATTAACCGCAGCATCATTATTACAGAGGATGAGTTTGAAAAAAAAGAGCCTATTGTAATTAGAAAATGTCTTAGAACTGGCGATACATACGCTGAGAAATTAAATACACCGCCATGTTTGTCTAGAGCCAGTAACGCCCATTGGGATAGCTAACTTTAAACTAACGCACATGGATGTGCATCAATAGGAAAAATTATGAACATTAACGAAAACAATTTAAAAGACAATGAATTTCTTGTTTTAAGTGCAAGGCTTGAAGAAGCAGAAACACAATTAAAGAAATTGATTAAAAAAGCCAACAAATATGGTAACCAGCCAATAACTTACACTGTAAGTGAAAAATTTCAGCTAGAAAGGCAGGTTATGAGAGGCGGTGAAGATATTGGCATACGTGAATCAGTAACTATAGATGCTTATATAGTTACAGTTACTGGCGAAGCTCCTAGAGTCGGAGATTATGAGTTAGTTGGAGTTATTTCCTTTGACGGTATTGGAAATGATGCGCAAAGAGTTATAGATGCAGTACCAGACCGAAAAGTAGACATTAGATTTAGAAACAGTAAAAAAGTTTGCGAACATTGCAATAAGACAAGAAACCGAAATAATTTGTACATTGTTGAAGATAATAACAAAAATCAAATTCAAGTTGGCCGCAGTTGTTTGCGAGACCATTTAGGCATAGATAACCCACAAGAAATAATCAAAAAATTTGAATTTTTTAAGTCAATTCCTGAATTTTTCGATGAGCTTGAATCTGGAAATATTCGTTCAAATTTAGATTGGTATATAGATGAATTGTTAATTATGGGGATGGCAGCTATTTCAGAATATGGCTGGATGAGCAAAAGCAAATATAACGAAATGATAGAGCTAGCAAGGCACGGTGAAGGTCATCTACCCTCTATAGAACCTACATATTTATATGTAGAGTACGCTTATCACCTAGGTGACAGTAACCAAAACGTAGATTATGGGGAAGTCGTAAGAGAAAATGCTTCTGAAAATTGGGAAAAATATAAGTCTGAAGCAGAGTTAATAAAATCTTTCATTTTAAATAGTACAGAGGACAACAATTATTTTTGGAACCTAAAGCAATTATTTGAAAATTCAATCGTTTCTAGGAAGCGTTTTGGCATAGTGCTTTCTTCTATAGCAACCTATAGAGGTCATTTAGCACGAGAATTAGCGAGAGCTAAGTACAAGGAAGCACAAATGAAAAGTAAGTGGATGGGTGAGGAAAAAGAAAGGATTAAAAACGTAGAGGGTGAAGTTGTTACTGCTAAATGGGTAAACGCTACACAATGGGGAGATGTATATCTTTATAAAATCATTACTAAAGCAGGTGATGTAGTTACATGGTTTAGCGGTGCAGACAAACTACAAAAAAACGCCAAAATAACTTTTTCAGCTACTATTAAAAAGTTAGATGAATATGAAGGCGTCAAGCAAACAATAGTTTCAAGACTTAAAGTAGCCTAAGGTTGTAAAATAAAATTTTACTAAAAAGTAAAAAAAAGAGATAATATTAATACTAATTTACAAATAGGAGAAAATTATGTTTTACGGTAAAAGTGATGGAGAAATGCCTTGTGTAGCTAGCGAGCTAGAAAAAAAGCACGATGCAGAGACATATCTTAGCCCTGAAGAGCAAGCTAGGATTGAGGAAGAAAAAAAAGATATGAAGGTAGAATTAGCGGTAAATTGGCTGAGTGAAAAACAGGGTAGAACGTGGGAGGCTCTTGGCCCTGATGGAGTCAATGCTAGTTACTATGAAGAAAATATAGAAAACCACATTTTAGGTAAAATAAAAATACTTCAAGACGTGACAGAGGAAAAAGAGCGCACCGAAATCTATGCAGGTATAGGCAAATTTCTTGTAGAGCAAGCTATAGATTACGCTGCTGGTAATAATGAGACAATCGTTTGGAAGTTACCAAAATGAGAATATTAACTTTATTACTATTACTGGTTGGTTTCGCGCTAGCCAGTAATATGGATTTAAATGACGAATTACAGGCAGAAGCAATATATATAGATAATTATTGCAATGGTTACTGGCCTGATTACAAAAATCTAAAACCAGATTGCATAGGAGAACAATGATGGATAGTAAAAACAGAAAAATAATAGAGGATACGTTTGGAGATTCAGACAAATGGTTACCAAAATGGCATAAGTTTGATAATGAAAACCCAGAAATTTATCAGCTATTTGAAACAGTTACACACAGTTTGTTTAAGGATGGAAAAATAACAAACATACATCCTATAGTAGTTTTTTCAGTTGTTATTAACGAAGTCATATTAGGTAAAAAATCGCCAGAGGCCAGAGATAAATTCAAAAATGGCAAATATGACAAATTCTTTAGTGCAGAAAATCATGGCTACATGCCACACACACCGCTGTTAGTGTGCTTAGTAAGCAAGTGGCGCAAACATAACCCGAAATACAAAAACCATATAATAATGTTGGGAGCCGAAGAATTAATCAGGACATTTGATTTAACATTAGAAGAAATACAAAAAAATAATAAAAAATTAGATGAGTTAGCAAATTTGACTATTCAATAAACTAAAATGGGGAAAATTATGAGCTATTACAAAACAGAAGCATTTAATAAAATATTTAGAACGACAGACCCAGAAACAAGCCGACAAGCAGCAATAATAGCACCAGTTGAAAACTTGCGTCAGAAAGTATTAACAATGATACAGGAGGCAGGTGAAGTAGGAATTACAGCGAAGGAAATGCAACGTAAATGCCCAGAATTAACAGGCGGTAGCATATCGTCTAGGCCTAAAGAATTAGAAAAAGAAGGTAAAGTATTCTACAAAGGCGATAAAAGAGATGGTGCTAGGGTTATACGCTCTAAGCATTGGAAACCGAAATTAATGTATTAACTAGACGTTGAAATATAAGTGATGGCATAATGTCACTACCTTTACGGAGGGCATTATGCTAGAACTAACTTACCGAGCTATTAATACGCTCAAACCTTATGACAACAATTCGCGGACGCATTCCGAAAAACAAGTCAAACAAATAGCTGATTCTATTAAAGAATTCGGTTTTACTAATCCTATACTCATAGATGAAAACAACTCAATAATAGCGGGTCATGGTCGTTTAGAGGCTGCTAAAGAGTTAGACATTCCAGAAGTACCTACGATTACACTAGAAAATTTAACAGAAGCACAACGCAAAGCATACGTTATTGCAGATAACAAGTTAGCGTTAAATGCTGGATGGGATGAAGAAAAACTACAATTATCACTTGATGAGTTGATTAATTTAGATTTTGACGTGACTTTGTTGGGTTGGGACGAATTGCCAGAGTTTATAGAATCACCCGATTATGGCGCGTTAGACCTAGAAGACAGTGAAGCGCAATTAGATAGGTTTGCTGATGATGTAAAGAAAGCTATACAAATAGAGTTTGATACTGAGCATTATGAGCCAGCAAAAGAGGTAGTAAAGTATTGGCGTGATAGAGGCGGTTATGTAGGTAAAATGATATTAGATTATTTGCAAGCGGAAAAAGAAAAAAATGAAACTGCATAAACAATCTATAAACGATATTGAGTTTTATCACAGAGAAGGTTTTAGTGATTTAAAAACTTTCGAGGAAGTAATAGGAAAAAATACATATCAAAAAAGAGGAATGAAAATAGAGAAAAATGAAAAATGGATAGATGCTGGCGGTAACGTAGGTGCTTTTACATTATTAGCTGCTAAACAAGGCGCAATAGTAACCGTCTATGAGCCAGACCCTCACAACTGCAAGATGATAGAAAAAAACCTAAAACTCAACAACTTAGAGGCAGAAATAAAACAAGCAGCACTCGTTCATGATGACACAAAGCACGTAAATATGTTTATAGGAAATAATAATAACGTGTGGCGCAATTCGATTATAAAAAATTGGAATGGCAAAGGGCTAAAAGTGCCAGCGTTAAATTTTGAAACAGAAGCAAATGATATAGATTGTTGTAAGATGGATATAGAAGGGGCTGAAATGCTTATTCTAGAGAATTTAAAACATAAATTTAAAAAATTAGTTTATGAGTGGTCTTTCGATATAGACAACAGTTTAGAAAGGATATGGAAAGTTATAGACAAACAAAAACAAGATTATAGGGTAGAAGCAGCTTGGAATACGATTTGTTATAACGATAAAAGAGAATATTATTGGCAACAATCATGGTTCCCACCTTGCACAAATGTATTTTTATTTGAAAAATGAAACAGTTACATTTAGAACCTATAGAGAATAGTTATAAGATAGGGCAGAGACCGCCAAATAATGAGCCTAACGTATTAGAAGATAGTTTATTTGTTGATGACGGCGAAGTGATTGGTTTTTATTTAAAAAAACTACCAAGCGAAATAAAAAATTTAGTACAAATAGCAGACATAGAATTAAATTCTGAGAGAGTGCCGAAATCCACAATGAGGCGTTCTTCTGGGATGATGGAAAAAGAAAAATCAGTAGAACAATACAGCTGCATAATTGGTAGCGTACCACCAAAGCCGCATATGAGGCGCAGTTATGCAACACGTTCGTCAGTGCATCTTTCCAAAACAGCTAGAACATTTGTTAAAGCTATGACAATAGCAGGTGAGAAATCTTTAAAAATAATCAAAGAGATTGCACCAAATATATACGAAAAACATAAAGAGGCAATGATAGAAAGAGTGCCAGAAAAATGGCGATTTGCTGAAATGTTTACTAGCTCTATCAGCAATTACAATATATCCGCAGATATTCACCAAGATACAGGCAACGTGAAAAACTGTGTAAATGTCATTATTACAAAAAGGTTAAACGCAAAAGGCGGTAATCTATATTTGCCTGATTACGATTTAACAATAGACTCGGCAAACAATTCTATGCTTGTTTACCCTGCTTGGAGGAATAAGCATGGCGTTACAGAAATTGTAAAAACACATGATAATGGTTATAGAAATAGTTTAATTTGGTATTGTTATGACGGATTTGCAAATGAAAAAAGGTAATCAAGGTGAAGGCGGTGGTCGACCTCCTAGAGTGCTAACGCCTGTGCAAATAGAAGAAGTAGAAAAACTAGCTTCAATGTTAAGCAAAAAACAAATTGCTGAATATTATGGCATGACAGAAAAAACCTTTAGAGCTGTAGAGGATAGACAAGAAGAAGTTTTTACCGCTTATAAAAGGGGAAAATCTAAAGCTATAGTGACTGTAGCGGCTAACCTCATACAACAGGCACAAAATGGTAATACGAGTGCAGCTATATTTTATTTGAAGACACAAGCTGGATGGAAAGAGACAGACAGGCACGAAATAGTAGGTGATGAAGAACAACCATTCGTGTGGAAAGTACAAATAATGAATCCTACGAAAGAAATAGAGAGTAGTCAGTGAATGACTTTGTACATGCTATAGCTAAAAAACGAGATGCAAAACATAGTGTCACAGGTAAATTTCAAAGATTCCTAGGTAAAAACACCACAGCTATAGGTATCATAGGCGAACAATATTTCGCTAAAACATTTAATATTTGTGCAGATTTATCTTTTAAAAGTAAAGGAGATGGAGGTAAAGATTTTAAGATACCTTTGTTGATGAATGGGTATATAGAAAACATACCTGTTGATGTTAAAACATCCTCAAGAGGCGATACACTTTTAGTAGAGCAAGGCACTGTTAAACCAAAAACTATATACGTTTTAATACATTACGATAAAAATATTGAAAAATGTAAAATAGTAGGATGGCAGTGGGGTTTATATATATTACGGCAAAAGGCAAAACGGTGGCCTTTAGAAGTAATTAATCATGCTGTAGATAAAAACGACCTGCGAAACATAGATGAGTTAATCGTAAGGCTGGTTAAATAATGCCAACAATGATGATACCTCCAAAACTAGTGCCTTTAATAGAAACGCCTAAAAGATTTAAGGTAGCAATAGGTGGTAGAGGTAGTGGTAAATCTATGACCTTTGCTGATTGTTGTTTAATGGCAGCACAGACACAAGGTATAAAAACAGCGTGTTTTAGAGAATTTCAATCATCTATTGACGATAGCGTTTTAGCTATACTTGCAGATGAAATAGACAGATTAAATTTGCAAGGCTTTGAAATATTTAACAACCAAATACTTTACGAAGGTGTACCAGCTTTCAAGTTTCGTGGGTTGGCTCGCAATACCGATGGAGTGAAATCCATGCACGGTTTCGAACGCTTTTGGGTAGAGGAGAGTCAGACGATAAGTTTTAACAGTTTGAAAGCATTAACGCCTACATTACGGATAGCCGACTCAGAAATATGGTTTTCAGGGAATCCACGGTCAAGTGTTGACCCTTTTAGTCAAAGATTTATAAAACCCTATGAAAAAGAATTAAGACGAAATGGTTATTATGAGGATGATTTACATTTAATTGTCTGGATTAATCACGATGATAATGAGTTATTCCCAGAGGTATTAGAGCAAGAAAGAATACATGATAAAAAAACCATGCCAACGGCATTATACAGGCATATATGGGAGGGAGAGTACTACGATGAAGTAGATGACACGATTATTCCTGTCGACTGGTTCGACAATGCAATAAATGCGCATGAAAAACTAGGTATTAAACAAGAAGGTGCAATTATAGCCAGCCATGACCCTAGTGACGAAGGTGGAGACAGTAAAGGCTTTGCAGTAAGACATGGTAACGTCATATTAGATGTATCAGAAAAAGTAACAGGTGATGCAGCAGAAGGTATGGATTGGGCTATAGATAAAGCACTAAAAGCAAATGCGGATTATTTTGTATGGGATGCAGATGGATTAGGGGTGAGTTTAAAACGTCAAGTTGATAATGCTTTAACCGATAAAAAAATAGAATATGTCATGTTTAAAGGCTCGGAGGGTGTAGAAGAAGCCGAAAAACCCTACACAGCTGGCGGTAAAACTAAAAACAAAACTAACAAAGAAACCTTTTTTAACAAACGAGCACAATATTGGTGGCGGTTAAGAGATAGGTTTGAGGCAACTAATCGAGCAATAAAAGGTGAATATATAGACCCTGACGAGTTAATTTCTTTATCAAGTAAAATAGAAAATATAGACCAATTACGTGCAGAAGTGTGTAGAATTCCATTAAAACGTAATAACATGGGCAAAATACAAATCATGTCTAAAGTAGATATGGCTAAAAAGCCTTACGAATTACCATCGCCAAATATGGGCGATTCTTTAATGATGGCTATGTACAAACCTAACCTTGTTAAACGTCAATCGGTAAAACTTAACTACTCAGGTTGGAGTAACGCATGAAAAAGTACAAATATACTGGCATCTATTCTGACCATAAAAAAGTGTTGGATAAATTAAGTGATGCACAAGAAGCGGAAAAAGATTTACGAGAACAAGCTAGAGAAGCGCATTTATTCGTAGATAAAAGGGATGGACAATGGGAGCCAGAAAGATTAAACGCAAATGCAAATGGTGATAAGCCTAGATATACGTTTGATATGTGTAACCCTATTGTCGACCAAGTAGTATCAGAAATAGAACAAGCAGATTTTGATATACAGGTAAATCCAGCAGGCGGTGACGGTACTACAGCTATTGCAGCTACTTATGACGGTATTATAAGAAATATCGAGGTAATGAGTAATAGTAAGCACATTTATAGCCAATCGGCTAGAGGTATGGTTATTAGTGGTATTGACGGATGGCGTGTAGTACAAAAATACGCTAGCGATGACACATTTGACCAAGATTTAGCAATAGAAAAAATACACAACTTTGTAGACAGAGTTTGGTTTGACCCTAGTGCACAAGAGCAAGATAAATCAGATGCAAAGTGCTGTTTCGTATTGCATCCAATAAGCAGAGAGGAATATAAATCACGATGGAAAGAAGGCAGTGAGGAAGGTGTTAGTGAGGGTCGTGACGGTGATGCGTATTACGATAAAGCAGAGACAATAGTTGTAGGTGAATTACTTTATGTTGAGGAACGGCCTAGGGAATTAGTTTTATTAAGTAACGGACAAGTGCATGTAGCCGAAGAATATGAGCCTTTAAAAGAAGAAATGGAGGCTATGGGTGTTACTGAGGAAAAACGCAGAACACGCCAAGAATCCTATGTATGTAGTCGTTTTTTTGATAATAAAGATTGGTTAGAAGAAAAGCGAGAAACCGTTTTTAGCAACATACCGATTGTACCAATTTACGGAAATTACAAGGTTTACGAGGACAAACCTATTTATTGGGGTGTAGTAGAAAAGTTATTCGATACGCAACGTGTATTAAATTACAGCATTTCAAGGCAGATAGAGGAGGGTGCGCTAGCACCAAGAGCAAAATACTTTATGACTCCAACACAAGCAGCTGGTCATGAAGCGACGCTAGAAACCTTAAATACTAACAATCACCCTGTACAGTTTTATAACGCAGACCCTGAAGCACCAGTACCCACACAACAAGGTGGTGCACAGATTAATGCTGGATTAACTCAAATAAGTGAAAGTATGAGAGTTATGATGAGTTATACGTCTGGTATGTTTGCAGCAAATATGGGGGATAACCCTAGGGCGCAGTCAGGCGTTGCTATAGAAACATTACAAAACAAGGGCGATAACTCTACAGTCAAATATTTTTCAGCTTTAAAATACGCCATAGCGGCTACAGGGCGCATATTGATTAAAGCGATACCGAAGATATATGACACAAGGCGAACTGTTAGAATCCTTAAAGAAGATAAAACCTATGATTATGCAGATATCAATGGCGAAATTATTATTGATACTGAAACTAATCAGCCTATGCGGTTAAATGATTTATCGAGAGGTTCTTACGATATACAGGTTAACGCAGGTCCTAGCTTTCAAAACAGACAAGCAGAAACTCGAGAGGCTATAACAGCACTAGCGCAAATAGACCCTACAATAATTGATTTGGCTGGTGATATTCTTTTAGATAATATCGAAACGGCTGGTGCTAAACAAATATCAGACAGAAAACGTCAGCAAATGGTTAACGCTGGATTAATACCGCAAAACCAGTTAACCAATGAAGAAATAACAATAATGCAACAGACGGCAATGCAAGAACCACCGCCAGACCCTGCATTATTACTAGCACAGGCAGAAATGACAAAAGCCGATGCGGAATTAATGAAAGCACAGACAGATGTAACACAAGCACAAAACGCTATGTTTAAACTGCAAATAGATGCAGAAAAAACCAATAATCAAGCACTTAAAGACCAAGCAGCTAATGCAGTAGCTGTATTTAAAGCACAAACGGATAGATTTAAAGTACAAACAGACGCACAAGAAGTCGGTGCTAAACTTAACGAAAGTGCAGGAAAACAGTTAGGACAACAACTGGATAACATTAATAAAGAATTAGATAATGAACATAAGGAAATGGAAAATTATGAAAAATTTGAGCAAATTACAAATCCTGTACCAGATGCATTAATTGCTATTACAGAAGTATCTGACAACATGGTTAATAAACCTACTGGTAAATCAGCATTAAACAAAATGGTCGATGTAGGACAATCAGCTATGAGGAGAATGACAGATGCGTAAGAAAAAAATCAAAAAACCTTATAAATAAAAGAATTTGTGGTATATTCCGCAATTAGGTACTAGACCGAAATCTAGGAATTACTCATAACGAGGCGCACAGATGCAAACAGATTCAGATGTCGATGAGGCTGAAATAACGCTTGAAGATAATGAGACTGAACAAAGTCAAAATATTGACGAAACTACAGAAGTAGATAGTCAAGAAAATGACGAGTCGGATTCATCACCGAATGAAGAAAAAGTAGTATTTAGCGAGGCACAGCAACGAGTCCTTGATAAACAAATTGGCAAGAAGGTTGGAAAGTTACGAGAGGTAGAGCGTGATAACCAAACTTTACGTCAAAGGCTACAGGATGTAGAGGCTCAGCTAAATAAGCCTGTTGATGTAGAAGTGCCGCCTATGCCTGATGCGTTTAGTATGACAGACGCAGATTATAAGGAAAAGGTAGCACAAAGAGACAAAGCAATAGTGGAGTCTGCGCTACAAAAAAAGGCTGCAGAAGCACAGGAAGAGGCTGCTGCGAAACAACGAGCCGACCGCATTGCAGAAGCACAGCAAGAAGCCGAAGCAAAGCGGAAAGTGTATGAAAACAGAGCTGCAGAATTAGGTGTAGCTCTACCAGAACTGCAACAGGCAGGCCAGACCCTATATAATGCAGGGCTTCATAATGAGGTCGCTGGTTATTTATTAGATGCCGATAATGGGCCTTTAATATCGCAATATCTAGGGCAAAATCCGTTAGAGCTTGATAATGTTATACAAAAGCAAAATCGAAGTATATCGGATGCAATTATTTATATGCACACAGAAATAAGGGCAAAATTGCAGAGCTTGGCTAAATCCAATGTTAATCAAGCACCAGACCCGATTGAGAAACCTGCTGTTAGTGGTAAGCAGAAGAAACAAGGAGGGCCACAAGGTGCTACATTTGAATAAAGGTGATTTAGCATGGCTAATAATTTATCCTCAAACGTCACTCGGAAGGTGGCTAGGGTATTTTTAGATGCGTTTGAAAGCAATCGCGTTCTAACTAAAACCGTAGACACACAACTGCTTAGTGGCAAATTCACACCCGCTAGTGGGTCTAATGTAGACTTTAAGCGACCTCACGATTACAACAGTATCCGAACCGCAGGCGGTGATATTTCGGCTTCTACGAAGTCAGACATCATTGCTGGTAAGGCTACTGGTACGGTACAGAACTATTTTACTGTAGCTACGTCATGGGGAAATGTTGAAGAAGCATTAGAACTAGACCAGTTAGAGCAGATACTTGCACCAATGGCTAGACGTATCGTCACAGACCTAGAAACTGACCTTGGTAGTTACATGATAAAAAACTGTAACTTGCATTATGGCACGCCCGGTACTGTAGTTGATGCATGGTCAGATGTTGCAGGTGCTGGTGCATTAATGGACTCTATTGGTGTACCTACAGATGGTGACCGTTTTTATGTAATGAACCCATTTACTACCGCTGGTTTGGCTAGCGCACAAAATGGTCTAAATGCATCAGACGGTCTTGTTAGAACTGCATGGGAAAAGGCGCAAATATCTAGCAATTTTGCTGGATTGTCTGCACTGACTTCTAATGGTCTAGCTGATTATACCTCTGGTACAGCAACAGACAGGGCTGGCACATTAAGTGGTGCTCCTGATGTAACGTATGTCACAGCTAAAGATACTATGACGCAAGTATTGCCAGTAACGGCATTTACAGCGGCAGCTACAGTTAAAGCTGGTGAAATCATACAGGTTACAGGGCGTAACAGACTTAATCTGTCAAGTCGTGGAGCTATCCTAGACGGTACAGCCTCTAACATATTGTTTGCAGGCACTGTTACTGAAGACGTTACTTTAGACGGCTCTGGTGCAGGTAACCTAACAATAGCAGGTGCTGGCATCAATGAAACTAATGGACAATACAATACTACTGATACTGCTTTGCAGTCTGGTGATGTTGTAACGCTATTAGGTTCTGGCTCTACTCTTTATCAACCAAACTTGTTTTATCATAAACAAGCCTTTGGACTTGGTACTGTCAAGCTACCTAAGCTATACAGCACTGATACGATTGCTACTACCTCCGATGGTATGTCCATACGAGTTAGTAAGTATTCTGACGGTGATGCAAATACTCAAAAAATTCGTTTTGACTTGTTGCCAGCTTACGCGACATTCAATCCGTTCTTTGCGGGTCAAGGCTTTGGTGTCTAATAGAATTGGGGGCGAAAGCCCCCATTCTTTTGTATGAATGAAATTGCATCAGGACCAGTGTCAGCAGTACCTTTAGTTTCGACTCATGTAAACAGAGAAACTAGGACAGAGGTAGTGCATGAGCCTGTTGTAAAGACAGTAGAAGAAGTGACCGTTATAGATACTTATGATTGGCGTGGTGCTAAAAGCTCGAGAGCAAGAGAGTATACGATTAATTATTTAGTATAGTTAAGAATAGACTGCTAGAGGTACTTATGAAAATATTTGTAAAGCCAGATGGCACAGAAATCGAAGTCAGTAATCAATCTATAGAGTTTGCTAAATCTTTAGGCTGGAAAGCTAAACGCAAAAAACGAAAAGAAGCAGAAAAACCACAAGAAACAGAAGAAAAGGCTAGTTAAATGGCAACAGTAGCGCAAATTGGCAAAGCATCATTACAACGTATTTTAGTGCAAGCTAGTGAGGCTCCTTTACAGCCTGACGAGTATGCAGATTTTATGTTTGCATTAAATAATTATATGAATGAGTTAAATGCTCAAGGAATTCAATTAGGATTTACTGAGGTAAATGATTTAGGTGATGACGTAACTATACCAGCAGGCGCATTAAGAGGTGTTATAGCTAACATGGCTATTGAAGTAGCACCGGATTATGGCGGTGTTGTTACAGAAGCATTAGCAAAAGCTGCAAAAGAAGGGCTACAAACTATGCGTCTTATAGGACAAACAATGGGTAGCAGTAAAATGCCATCAACTTTACCTATTGGAAGTGGAAACGAAAGCAACAACAGAGTTAGTGGTGTTTCTGGACATTTTTACCCTGAAAGTGAAGCGACAATACTAGCTGAAACTACAGGCTCCATAGCCTTAGAAACTGGAACAACGTAGAGTAATTAAACATGGTTGATAATTCTAGCGGTCGTAAAAAAAGTGCATTTATAGCAAAAACAAGTGTTACGAGTGGTGCGTTTTTAGACTTTTTCGTTTCAAACACTAATTACAAAATATCGTATGCCGATTTTGTTTCTGGGCTAGGTGTTACAGGCACAATTACTACATTAGGTGCAGCTAGTGGTACACCTATACTTAATGTATCAGGAACTGTTAACCGCATAAGAAATATAGAAAATGGCTCTGGTATTACATCTAGCGTATCTGCATCAGAAGGTTGTGAAATTAAACATAACTTTCTAGCAGACGGTACAGGCCATGCAATATTTAAAAATACCACAGCCACACAGCCTACATTTGCGTCTTTGGTCGCTGGTAGTGGCATTACACTAACCACAACAAGTAATTACATTACTATCGAAAAAACAGCAGATACTTTAGTTGGTGGAATGGCTAGTCTACAAGGTAATTCTGGTGCGACAACTATTGGTGGAACAGGGACAGCTGTATTAGTTACAGGCACTTGGACAGCAGAAAAAACATCAACAGTGACGCCATCAACAGGTGGCAGGCTTACTTATACAGGTGGTACAAGTATAGATATTAATTTTGATGCTACAGTCTCTATTAAAACAGCATCAGCATCAGGTCAAACAGTGTCGGTATATTTAGCTAGGAATGGCACTAAAATAGATGCTTCTAGAGTTACAGTAGTATTAGACAACACAGACAAAAATGTAGCGTTAACATGGGTACATACCGCAGCAACTAATGATTATTTTGAAATATTTGTAGCAAACGATACAACGACAGACGATTTAGTAGTAACCAACGCTGTTTTTAAATCAAGTTAGGGTGCATTGTGGCTATTACTCAACTACCTATAGCAAATGGTTTTTATGTAAGTGACTCGTTGCCTATCTCAGCGCAAGAGTGTACCAACTTTTACCCTAATATTGTGCAAGCACCAGCTTTAAATCAAGAAACTTTAATCGGTACGGCGGGCCTAACACAAGTCGCAACTACAGCAACGCCATTAGATACACAGCTGAATCGTGGCGCACACGAAATGAACGGTATACCTTATTTTGTTAATGGCACTAATTTATACAAATTAACAGAATCATCAGGCACATATTCGACTACAAATTTAGGGACTATTGCGGGTACAAGCCGAGTTTCTATGGCTGATAATGGCACACAGTTAATGGTTTTAGTGCCTAGTGGTAATGGATATATTTATAATCACGTTACAGATACGTTTGCACAAATAACGGATAGCGATTTTACTGCGAACGGTAACCCACAGCAGGTAGTTTTTATAGATGGATATTTTTGTTTAACAACGGACACTAAAAAATTCATCGTTAGCTCGTTAAATGACGGTTTAAATTATAATGCGCTTGATTTTGGTACAGCCGAGTCTGACCCTGATGAAATAGTTGCACCAGTAGTATTTAAAAATCAATTATTTATAGCTGGAAGTCAAACGATAGAGGCGTTTCAGAATATCGGTGGTGCTGATTTTCCATTCCAGCGTACAGGTTTATTTTTTAGTAAAGGTATAGCAGCACCATTTAGTGTAAAACAAATAGGCGATACATTTATATTTATAGGCTCTGGTGAAAATGAATCACCAGCAATATGGGCTTTAAATGGCAATCAATTAACTAAAGTAAGCACAACAGCTATAGATAACCTATTAAATGATTTAACAGAAACACAAGTACAAGCTATTTATTCGTGGTCGTATGCACAAAAAGGGGCGTATTTTGTAGGTTTTGCACTGCCTTCTTCCACGTTGGTTTACGATACCATTACACAGAGATGGCATGAACGAAAATCCACAATTTCAGGTGTTGTAGGTGCTTATCGTGTTAATTCAATGGTACAGGCTTACAACCAAGTATTTTGCGGTGACATAGAAGATGGCAAAATAGGCAAACTTGACCCTGATGTTTACACAGAATATGGCAATACAATACAAAGGCGATTAGTTACACAGCCTTTTCAAAATAATATGCAAAGTTTTTATGTGCCGTATTTAGAATTAACTACAGAATCAGGTGTAGGGCTACAAAATGAGCCAGAGCCATTAATCGGTATGGAACGTAGTCAAGACGGAATGAGTTGGAGTCAGATGCGTTACAGAGCCTTAGGTAAAATTGGCGAACGTAATGCAAGAGCAATATGGCGCAGAAATGGTAGAGCGAGCCGTTTTGAAATGTATCGTTTTACATTAACAGACCCTGTAAAGCCTATATTGATACAACTAACAGCTAATATTATTGGTGGTACGCAATGAGTTATAAGCTAAATGTAGCGCAGCCTGTAGTTGAGGAAGATGGCACAATGGCTAGTGCATTCAGACAGTTTACGCAAGAGGCAGCATTAAGTATACCCATAACAGGGACAGGCACACCTGAAGGTAATATAGAAGCACGACAGTTTAGTTTGTATTTAGATACCTCTGGAGGTGCTGGAAGTATACAGTACCGTAAAATGACAGCAGAAATAGGCGGTGACAGAAAAAAAGGATGGGTAGCAGTTTGATATACGAAACACAAAATGTAGAGGTAATAAAATCGTTTGTAACGCCAGAAATATTTGAAGAAATAGCAGAAGATGGACACAAATATGAAGAGTTTGAACCTAATTTTAGGTTAGGTTATTTAGTACAAAAAATGGAAGATTTTGAAGGGCTTTGGATATTAGAAAGAAGAAATGGCGTAACCTATTGTGTACATCCAGCAATACCAAAGCAATATAGAGGTCGTAAGGCTTACAGAGCTGCAAAAGAATTTTATTGTTACTTAGTAGAAAATATAGATTTTGAAAAACTAATCGCCGAAACACCTGTTATATATAAAAATGTAAAATTATTTGCTTTGCAAAATGGTTTACAGGTAGAAGGTAAATTAAAACAGTCATATAAAAAATATGGTCAATTACACGACCAATGGATATTAGGTATAACGAAACCACAGATTGAGGCAATATTATGAGCGGATTTTTTTACGACGACAGTGCACAAAAAGGTGCAATGCGACAAACACAGCAAGGTTTGCGAACGCAGCAATTTGAGGGAAAACGAGCGCGTCAAGATATAGCCGACGCATTACCTAGTGAGATGGCTGCGACTACAGCAGGAGTTAATAGAGCCTTAGAAATTGGAGCGCAAACAACACCAGAAGAATTCCGAACCTTTAATGAAGGTAATATAAATGCGCAGCAAACCATTATAGAT
>CEUI01061496.1_pt1 | contig 27320 bp, 39 predicted proteins | sample 531411 | NCBI WGS metagenome assembly CEUI01 (sample SAMEA2622841, study PRJEB7988) | marine metagenome | isolation source: saline water (ENVO:00002010), including
TTTGTCTTTAATATATAAGTTACGATAGAATTTTTGAAAGGTTTTTTATGCAAAACTTAACAAATTATAAAAATAATTGGTTTTCTTTTATTGATTATGACCCCCATACTGGGCAAAACAATCTACACTTTCCACCTAATGGAGAGTTTGATGAGCAAGACAATCCAGATGGAGACAGGTTTATTGTTGCTTGTTGCGGCAGACGATTTGGAAAAAGTTATTCTGCTGCCAGGGAAGCTGAGGTAGTTTTAACGCAGCCAAATAAAATTGTCTGGATTGTTGCGCCAAGTTATAATACGTCTGAAAAAATATTTAGAATCGTTTATGATGATATGGTAATTAAAAAGAAATATAAGCCTAGCCAATTTTCAGCTAAAGACCAGATATTAAAATTTGATTGGGAAGGTGGTTCTTCTATGCTTTGCGGAAAATCAGCCGAGCATCCATCTGGATTAATTGGAGAAGGTTTAGATTTGTTAATCATAGATGAGGCCAGCAAAGTTCCTAATCTTAAAAAAATATGGGAGATGTATTTGAGACCTACGTTATCGGACAAAAAGGGGAGAATGATTGCGATAAGCACTCCTGATGGTTTTGGATATTTTTATAAATTATTCCAGCAAGGACAAAAAGAAAAAAACTGGTATTCTTTTAATTCTCCATCCTGGGAAAACCATCACGCTTTTCCTAAAGGTTATGATGATAGAGATTTAATTGAAGCCAGGAAAACATTATCTAAAGAAATTTATGAGCAAGAATATGGTGCAAAATTTACTGCTTTGTCTGGTCAAGTTTATAGCGATTTCGATAGAAATTTTAACGTAGGGGATTATAGATATATTCCTGGGCAGCCCACATTTATGACGATTGATTTTGGTTATCGGATGCCTGCTGTTTTATGGTTCCAGGTTATAAGAGATGAAAAAGATGTTGAACATATATATATAATTGACGAAATTATACACCAAGAAAACATAAAAACAGCTGAGCTGGCGGATATGGTTAAAAAGAGAAAATATCATTTAGTTCAGGTTTTTGGAGACCCTGCTGGATATCAAGTCCAGAGTTCTGTTGGAAAGGGAGAGGCAGAAATATTTTATAGTCTTACAGGACACAGAATGTACGCTTTAAGAGATAAGGCTAGTAGAAGCATCGCATCAGGGATATCTCACGTTCGTAATTTTATACGAAGCAAAGAAGGAGATGTGAGGCTTCATATATCAAAACGATGCCCTGGAATTATTCAGGATTTAGAAAGCTATAGATATCCTGAATCTAGAGAAGGTGCTGATTTAAAAGAATTGCCATTGAAAGATGGATATCACGACCACGGTTGTGATGCTTTAAGGTATGGTATAGTAAATAAGTTCCCAATAAAATACACAAAAATAAGGATGGTATAGAATGCAAAATATCTACTCCCTGGACAGTAAACAAAATGCTAAAAAGCTAGTACAGGATGTTTTAAAAAAGACTAAAAACGAATATAACCAAAGACGAAAAGATGTTATAGAAAAGTTAATAGATTATTATAATGGAGATAATACGGTGCAATATACTGAAGAATATTTCCAGGCTAAGTCTTTCCAGGAGGTTCCAGTTTCTGAGCTAAATATAACTAGAAGATTTATAGACAAAATGTCCAGGATATATTCTTTAGGGGCCAGTAGAACTGTAAATAAACAAAACGATTATAATTTAATTACCAGGCATAAAGATTTTAAAATGAAGCATATTGAAAAGATGACACGACTGTTGGGAACAATCGCTGTTGGAATTGAGTGGAAAGAAGATTTAAATGGGCAGCCTTATTTTGAATATAAACCTATCTATAATTTTGACGTTGGTTTAGATATCCACGACCCTTATACGCCTGTAAGCATAACGTATCCGCTTTTACTGCCAAACGATGACCCATTAAATACTGAAAAACTTCTATACGCATATTGGGATAAAGATAAATATTGCATAATGGATGAGGATGGTAAAGTAGAATATGAAGAAGCTAATTATTATGGTGTTTTGCCTTTTGTGTTTTTGCATAAAGACCACCAAATAACTGATTTCTTTTGTTACCCTGCTATAGATATTATGAATGCAAATGAGCTTGTTAATATACTGTTTACGGAAATGAATCTAGGTATGAGGTTTCAGATGTTTGGACAATACGTAACCACTGGATTATACGAAAATGAAAAAGTTGAAAGAGCAGGTTCTGACCAAATGATTATACTGCCTGAAGGTGCTAGCGCTTCTATTTTATCCCCTAATAGCAACATAGGGGATGCCTTAAAGTTAGCCAGGTCTATTATGGAGCTTGTGGCTCAAAGTAATCATTTAACAATATCTTTTTCAGAAACTAATAGAGATAGGCCAGCTAGTGGAGTAGCTTTAAAGATAAAAGAGCTAGAATCATTCCAGGACTATCAGGATGATTTAGAATTATGGGCTCACTATGAAAGAGAGATTTTTGATTTAGAAGCAAGAGTGGCTGCTGCCAATGGGCACGCTATGGCTACAAATTTTGGAATCGATTTTAATGAACCTGAGTATCCTATGTCTGCGCAGGATGAGGTTATGAAATATGGATTTGCTATACAACATAACTTGATTACTCCAGCTCAATTATTACAGAAAGAAAACAAAGACTTAACAATAGAGCAGGCTCAGAAAATTATAGAAGAAAACAAGGAGATAAATGGCCAAGGACAACAACCACAATCGATTTTTGATAGACTACGTACAGAAACTCAAACAAGTGAATGATATTGAGTTAGAGATTCCTGGCAAAGACATTAAAGTAGTTTTAGAAAATCCTGAAGAATATGCTTTAAATTTTGTAGAGTTTCAGATAACTAAAAATATAAAGAACTATATAAAAGCATATAAGCTAGGCAAAGAATTTGCTTATAAAAATATGGAGAAAAAAGATGGCTAAAGGTGGAAGCGTAAAAACAACATATAGTTTTAAAAAATTGGAAAGAAAGTTAGCTGCCAATATTGTTACTGGCATCAATCAATTAGCTAAATCAATTAATAAAGAAATCGGAGTAAGCCTGGCGGCCGAAAAAGATATTGATGACAAGTCTTTTAAGCCGCTAAAAGATTCCACCTTAGAAATAAAGCAAAGGCGTGGCTTTGGAGATAAGATATTGAAAGAGTCTGGTAAAATGCAAAATAGGAAACTTAAACAGGCCAAAGTTGGAAAACCAGAAGCATCTATAGAGATGACACACAAAGGCAGGAAAGGATATAAATATGGTAGCCTGCATCACACTGGATATACTACAGATGAAAAGTCAGCTATTCCTGGTAAAGAGGTTCCTGCAAGAAAATGGTTTGGCGTTCCTAAATCCTGTAGACCTGGCGGACCTGAATGGAAAAAAGCTGCTACTAGAACTACCTTATTAAATCGAGTAGCCTGGAAGAAATAATGGCTATTGAAGATTATTCAGCTTTATTTGGAGATGACTTTGATGATATTTTGGATGCGCTAAGTTCAGGCGGCTTAACTCCACAAGTAGAAAGAATGATTTTACAAACTGTTGATAGAATGGTTTTTAATACGAATATTTTTGCAGAAAACATTAAAGGTGCTGTGGCTAATATGAAAGCCCAGGGATTATCTGATGATGTAATTATGCGGACCTTGCAAAATGATATGACAGGCGGAGGAAGGATATTTGGCCAATTAAGAAACGGAACAAAAGAAGGCGTTGTCCAGGGAGTTAATCAAGCTGCCGCTATGGGCCAGTATGAGGCTTATTCTGATGGAGGATATAATGAAAATAGTGATTTCATATGGGTAACTGTTTCAGGACATCGTATCTGTGTAGATTGCTCAGGCAGGGAAGGCGTTATTCTGCCTTTTAAGGAGTGGGAGAGCTTAGGATTTCCAGGCTCAGGATGGTCCATATGTGGTGGATATTGTTATTGCGTTATAGACCCTGTAGGAAAAATGGATAAGAACATTAAAGTTGATGTTAAAGAAAAAGGAGCTAAACCACCTCCACCAGGATACAGGCCAACCTCTTATAAAGAGTCTTTGCCTTATGTTAAAAAAGCTCTAGCAAAAGCAGGAAAATCTGAGGCTGCAATATCCAGGCTGATTAGAAAAATTTCAGATGACTTAGGTATAAAAATGGAGGGATGGGATTACAGAAAAAAAGGATTCAAATCTGCGCAGAGAAAATTTCAAAAAGAATCTATAGAGAATTTTTGGGGACCTCGCACTGTAACTCTTGAAGACTTTTCAGACCTGGTTAGATATACCTGTATAGTTGATGATGCTACTTACGTAGATGATGTCCTGGCTTATTTTAATAGATTGGAATCTGCAGGATATAGGCGTGCTAGAATCAAGAACTACTGGAATGGAACCGAATATAAGGGCTTAAACACGAATTGGATAGCTCCTGATGGTACTATGATAGAAATGCAATTTAACACCGTAAACAGCCAATTTATAAAAGATACATACTCGCATACACTTTATGAAAAAATAAGAGCAGTTGGAATATCAAGTGTTGAGAAAGATAGACTGACTGCAGAAATGGTTAAATGGTGGGACACAGTAACACCGCCTCCAGGCTGGGATAGAATTGCCAATTACCAGGGCAATAGCTCATTTCCTGCTGGATGGAATGTATTTGACTAATTAAACCATTTAGCTTGCCAGGTCTCAATAATCCTGGAAGCCTTTTCTACTGATATTGGATATGCGTTATCGCTTAATCCCCAGAAATGACGAATCAAATCAGGGTCAGCACGCCAGGGAGTTTTTTCGTTACAGATTTCTACAACATACATCCCTTTATCTCTAATCCGCCTAACTATAGCAGTTGGTTCATCGTATGTTTTTGATAGGGCAAATTTGCCCAAATATTCTACTTGCGCCATCTTGTAATATATGTTATTTTTTACTTATCCCCAAGTTCCAAGTAATTCTTTTTCGTGCGCTTTTATTATTTCTCTTTTTGTTTTCGTACCAACATTAATATGTTTATCGACCTCTACCAATGTTAATAATATTAGCTCTAAATCCCACTTGCTTAGCTCATTTATTCTTTGCTCTATTGTCATTTGATTTTCTTTTTTCATTTTATTCTCCTTATTAGGTTCCCCAGGAGGAGAAAAGTCCCCCTGGGGATTGTTATTTAGCCTTCGTATGTTTCTGCTTTTTCTAACCAGGTGTCAGTGTAATCAGTGGCTCGATTCTTCAGAGCATTACAGCTTCCTAAGCAATCTACCTCAGAACCTTCGTACCACACTTTCCTTTTCTTTTTCATCCACTGATTAAAGGTTAAAGTCTCGGCATTGGTATACATACCGATTCTATCCTTAATGTCCTGCAAGCTGAAATAAATATCCATTCGTTTATTGTCTTCCAGCACAGCTCCCATCCAAGGACCTTCATAGTTTTCAGTCATATTTACACGAAGCCAAAACTCTTTATAGTTTTCCTCGGTAATATTGCTGAGACCTAAACTTAAAGTCGCCCAGATTAGAGCCTCTGTCTTTTTCCACTGCAGGATGTCTACAGGCTTTTCGCTACCACTAGCATTACACAGGCGGTCGGCATCCTTGCAGTCTTTTAATGACCAGTTGAGACTCATATCACTCTCCTTTTTTGTTTGTTATTTAACCTTGATAATTATCGAATAATTCCTGAGCCGCTTCAGCGCCAAATCTTTCTTCAGCAACCCTGCAAATTATTCCTATAATGTTGTGCCCAAAGTTTGTACCCATCACTCTGAGACACTCCATTTCTAGTTCTTCTAACGTACAGGTGTTTATGTTTACTCTTGCCATTTCACTCTCCTTTTTTTAGTTATCTAGGTGGCTGATGGTCCCAAGGCCCCCAATGCCCTGTCTCTACCACTTTCTCCCTGACCTGGTCAATGGTGTACTCACACCTATCCTCATAACCAGCGACTGGAATCCCACCTAGTTCATAATATAAAACTTTTTCAATTTTTAAATCAGGCCTGGTGTTAGCCTGGCTGAAATCATAAATGGCATCCCCTCTTTCTAGCCAGCAGTGGCCCATAGGCTCGCCATCCAAAGCGTTCCTGACGACTGCGTGAACCAAAACACAATCCTGGTATCCATCTCCCAGGAGCATCTTTCTCGCATTCGCTTCGTAACAATTTCCACGCATAATTTCATTCCTTTTTTAAATCTCAAAAAACAAACCTATATAATATATAACCGTTACTTTGATAATGTCAAGTATTAAAATTATTTTTTTTATTTTCTTGACTTTAATTATTTAAATAATGTATATTATAGCGTTATGGTTAAGATAAACAAAATAAACAAAGGGGAAACAATGGGAAACACAATACCAATACCAAAGGGCTATGAAGGTATGATGGTCGGAGAAAATAACCAGACTATTATGAATCCTTACACTGGCCAGGAATGTGAATTGACTCCAGTAGCTGCGGCAGTTTATGACGTGATTAAAGGAGCTGAAATGCTTGGTCTCTACAACACTGTTGAGGTAGGTCTGGACTGGTTCAAAAAGTATTACACTAAAGAATATATGGTGTTGCTTGACTAATTAATAACCGCCCCTGGTTTCGGCCAGGGGCACAACAAAGGGGAAATAAAATGAGAGAAGATATTTTAGATGCAATAGCATTAGTAGACCAAGAAACATTAAAAGATATTCAGGTAACATTTAATCTTCCTGAAGCTACAAGAGCTTATATTAAAAAAATGGCTCTAGCAGATGAAGAAATTGCTGAATATTTATTACTGTGTGTATAACTAAAAAAGGGGAAACTATGATAAACAGACAACAACAAAAAGACTTGATTCTCAATAGGGACCAGGCCGAAAACATTGAAGCTATTGAAAAGCCTGGGGTTGAGATATTGAGCTTTACTAACTGGAAAGGTACTTTATGTACTTTGATTTGGTACGGAAAACAATCTAGGCCTGCTAAATATTATGGATGGCCTACTGAAGAAAAAAGACAGAAATACATCCAGGAAAGATTGTTAGCGGTAGAACTTAGCGAAACAAATAAAAAGGTTGTAGCTGCGAGAAAAAAAGCCGCTAAGCATCCTTATAAAGTTGGGGATATCTTAACTGGAAGCTGGGGATATGACCAGACTAATGTCGATATGTACCAGGTTGTAGCGGTCAAAGGTAAAGCGATTGAGATTAGAGCAATTTGCCAGGCTATGGTTGAAGGAAGCACAGGACCTACTGGAATGAGCTGCGATGTAGTTCCTATTAAAGATGTTTTCCTGGAAGGTTCTAAAACACTTAGAAAAATCCCCCAGGTAAATATTGTAGGCGCTGATGATAAAGAGTGCTGGTATGTAAAAATGGCGAGCTACTACTCTTTAAGACTGTGGGATGGAAAACCAAAATACAACAGCTGGTATGCTTAAAAGAAAAAGCCTGGGTTATGCCTGGGCTTTTTTTTAATCCTTAAATTCAATCCAAATCCAAATCAAAAGAAAAAACGCTACCAGGAACGGAAACAAATCTATTTATTCTTTAAGATATCTTCCTGGTCAGGGTAATATATCCCCTGGTCCTGTTCTTTCGTTACCAGGTCAATTAACCACTTTCTACGCACTGCTGCTGTAGGTCTTTTAGATGGCAAAGGTTTTAAATTTACTAATTTAGCTCTTTTTCGTATCATATAGCGTGAATTAATATCTTCCTTATACTTTACCTTATCATATGCCTTTTCTAGCCTTAAACGGTCATTTATAGCCTTTTTAGGGGCATTTGCTGATTCGTCTTTTGGTGGTAATGGGATATTATTCTCAATCGTAATATTATTACCTATCTCAACAGCTTCCTCTGCATCCGTTATATTCTCTCTCTTTAGATGTTGCATAAATGGACTTTCAACCTCAATAACTAACCTGTCCTGGAGTTTTCCAAAATGTTTTAGTATCAATTCAGCGGCTCTGGTATTTCCAGCCATAGCTTCCGTTATTTGGGCCTGAATTACAGCAGGTAGGTATTTACCTGCGACCTCCATATAACGGTGGTAAATGGCATCTATAAAGTCTTTATCGTTCATCCAGGCGTTTATCATATTCTTATTAACTCCAAGCTGCTTTGCTAGCTCATTATTGGAGATTTTAGCATTGGATGCCAGGACTTCGATTGCCTCCTGTTTTGCTTTAATGGTTCTTAACTGTTTTGCCATATTAACGTAATATAAATAATCTCAATAACATTTACACGATAAATATTGAAATTTCTCGTTTGGTTACCTGCCCCATAAGAAAATTCCGACCCCCATCAGTGCGACCGACCACACCACAACATATTGTGTCAAGGACTTTTTTTTCTTAAAAATATTTGTCTTCACGACGAGAGCAACGTTCTGATAATAAACATTATGTAAACTAAATTGCCTTATTGATGACGATAATAATCGCTGCTAGCGTGACTGAATTTCCAGATTCAGTTAATATCTTTATACATTAATGATTGACCAATAGAAGCTAAGCTATCGTTCCTACAATACTCAGCTATAAGGATAGCATCTGAGGTTGCTAATGTTATCTTAGAATCAGGATATCTTTGCTGTGCTAAATGCTTTATATGATTCTTTCTAGCCTTCTTATCTTTAGGCATAACGCCAAATAGTTTCATCCATTTCTGTGGTGTTACTTGCTTATAAGGAACTTTATTTGCCGCCAGTATTCCTAACCATTCTCCATAGTTCTTACCGAAAGTAAAACAAGATTTAACACCCTGCCCTGGCATACTATGGACTGACTCTATAATAGCATAACACTTATAGCCTGAATGCTTAGATATATCTGATACTACACTAACTACCTCACTCATATCACTGGTGGTACCAGGACATTTGATAGCCACCATATCTGGGCCAGTGATACAACAGATACCGCCTGATACCCCTGGGTCTATACCAATGTATAGGTGGTCCTGAATATCTATATAATCTATATCCATAATATCTTTAGCCATTTCCAAATCCTTTAAGTACATTATCTAAAGCTCCTTTTAAAGGCTGCTCATTAGACTTAGTATCATTCTCGTGAGCAATCTTTCTTTTATTCTTTCTCCAATCTTTTAACGCTTCCATTCTATCCTCATCTGTAGCAGCTTCTTTTTCCGCTGCTTCCATCTTCTTAGCAAACGCTAATCTTTCTTTCTCTATTCTTTCTTCTTCTCTATTAACATCAACAATATTACCTGGCTTAGATTTATTATATTCCATCTGATTAGCCATCCAAGTATTTACAAAGCGTTTAAAGTTCTTTTTAGCTTTATGAGTATTAGATAATAGCCACATTTTACTCGCTTTGATTTGACCAGGAATATCTACATTAGGATACGCTTCTTTTAGTTGCTCAAGGTAAACCTGGTCCTTGGATAATCCCTTGTAAAACTGTTCTACCTTTTCAGGATAAGATAATAACGGTTTACTCGAAACCTTTTTAGGTTGAGGGCTTATATTCTTTTCTTTTCCCTTATCTTCTTTTCCACTATCTTCCACTATACTGGGAGTGAGTGTTTCCTGAGTACTCACTGAGCTTTCAGTGATTACCTTCGTGAATTTGTAATTACTTGGCGTAGGTCTATTGATTTTTTGATGCCTGGTCCAATTCTTTATTTTAATTAATGTATTATCGTTTCCAAACTGTATTAAACCTACTTGATGAATCCTCATTAACATCTCACTGATTGCTCCGTGAGTTATATCATCTACAGGAAATATCTGCGCTTTCATTTGCTTCGGTTTATTAGCAATCAAACCTTCGTCATCTGAAAAATTCCACATTCCTATAAATAAAAGCCTTTCCTGGATTGATAATTCAATCACTTTATCATCAGTCCAAAATTCAGGACTTATCATTCTTTTTCTTGCCATTGTTTTCCCCTTTTATATTACTATAAGTTAATGTAAAGGCTCCGCAGCCCTGACACGACAAATTAACCACAACACCATCTCCAGGTAAGTTATAATCCTCATTACTGTGGTCTCCTCCCCAAATCATATTATCATCACAAAACCAACAATTCATTAGAAGCCTCCTTCATACGGATTTTTCGTTTCAGGCTCCAGGTCAAACATCGTTTCCTGTTTTGGTTCCTGCTTTAATTTATAACAGGCAAATCGTGCTGGCCCAGTGTGATTAAGATTTATAATATCCATCTCGTCTTCGTGTCTTAAAGTATGGATTATAGCTCCTAATCTTAAAGAACCAAACTTATTTAAAGCCTCTAACGGTGTAATCGTATTTCCTTCTTCCAGGTATTTTTTAACCTGCTCTCTTTGACTTAATTTTTTCATAATTTCCCCTTTTTTACTGGAGAAAGAGCCGCCACAATCCAAAGCCTGAGAGTGTGGGGCATTGGAGGGGTAGCAGCAGCTCTTTCACTGGTTAAACAACTAAAATGGTATTTCACTCTCACTTAACGGTTCAGGTTTCTCCTGGGCAGCTACACGCTTCTCCAGGATATCAATTCGCACTTTAAATGACTCTAATGCTGCTATCATTTCGTTTTTGAGGTTCTGTATTTCGCTAGAGATATCAGACCTATCATTACTAGAAGCAGCAGGTATAGATTCAGGTAAGTTATTACTTTCATTATCATTATTCCTAATATTATTTTCATTATTGTCTTGAAACTGAAATTTATTTAGCCATTCTTTTCCATCCCTGGATAACAACCAAATTGATTTATTGTTTTCGTTTTTAAGCATCATTTTGAACAAATCTAATTTCTGAACTCCTGATGCCTGGATTAATTCGTGGCAGGTCTCGCTGCAATAGAATTTTTCCTTTCCAGAGATTTCGTTATGAAGCTCATATCCATAGCGCTTCTTTTCATACTTATCTGTCCCTGTCCAAAACGGTTTCGTTGATTTTAATCTTACCTCAACCTCCTGGTTTGCAGGAAATTTTAATATTTTGTCTTCACTCATTTTTTACTCCTTTTGGCAAATCTGCCTTTTTTATCTCTTTTTAATTTGGACCTTTTTGTTGTAACTTTAGTACCCCAAATAATTTCCAAAAGTTCATCCAACACTTTTAAGTCATCCATTATTCACTCCTTAGATATTTAACAGCAACAAACCATCCCATAATCAAGAGGACTATATAACAAACCTCTCTAATTATATACAACAAATCAAACATAGCATCACTCATTGTCTTCCCCCATATTTAAAGAAAACACAGTAGGTAGCTCTACCTTATCTTTGATTGTAGGCCATTTACCTGTTTTCATTGTTGTAGTCATATACTCAAACATACTTACACAATCGTAAAATGCCTCAGGAACAAAAGGATATTCTACTAGCTTATACTTACCATTATCACGCAAATATAAGCACTTTAAAGCATCAATATTGCCCTGCTCATCGCCATATAAAGAATCCCATAGAATCTTATAAGCGGTTAATTGCAGTGCGTGCTGCTTAGGATATTCTTTTCCTGTTTTTATATCACATAAAACGACAGTAGGTTTGTCATCTTTAGCTGCAAGATATATCATATCGGCTGTCCCAGCAAATGGATACTGTAAATCATTATCCATCATTTTAGGATTAAATAACATTATCTCACTAGCAAGCATTATAGGCCTTTCAGTATTAAAATAATCTATAAAACCTAATAGTCTTTTTTTAGCTTCATCAGGCACCGAATGCTTTACAAAATTCCTGTCTTCCCATCCATTAGCGGTATTGACATCCATTCCCCAGGAAAGCATACTGCAGAAAGCGTGGACCATAGTCCCTAGCTCTGCACGCTTATTTCCATAATCCATAGCCAACTCATAGCTCGGACTGTTTCCTAGCCATTTATGAAATCCAATACCCTTATCAATCACATTCATAACTGTCGTAACTGAATATATATCAGCCTGGTCTGCGCCATCATTATATCTGTAAACCCTACCTACTGGTGTATCTTGCCTTTTAACCTTGTATTTAGGCTCTACTTTATTATTTTCCTGGACCAGGTTTTCTATGACCTGCTCCTGCGTTAGCTTAGCTGGCATCAGTTTTCCACCCATCAGAATTTTCAGAAATAGGCTTTTGAGGCTCAGAATTGGCCTTTTTAAGCTGTCTTTCCTTTTCCGCATACCCAAGTTCCAATAGTTCCTGAATATGGTCTTTCTTGGTTATTTTCTTAGCTTCTTTGATTTTTCTATCTACTATCTGTTTTTCTACAGCATACCAGAAATCCATCGGTATCTCTAAATTAACAGGATGTATATATTTATCTTCTTTCATTTAACTGCTCCTTTAACTGTTTGATTTCATTTTCCAACTCTTTCTCTCTTTTAATATGCCAGTGTAGCCAGTGCCTAGCTAAAGATTCTATTCTGTGAGCTGTCATCTCTGGAGAATTAAAATGATTCCCCATATGGACTACCCCTGGCATAAATGTTTTCCTAAACTCTCCTAGATTTTCTCTTACAAATTTTCTGCTTTCCCAATCGTCAGCACCTATATCAGCTGGAGCATTAACCCTTTCAGTCATATAAGGATTCTCCTCTGAAATATCTCCTGGAAACGAATCTAATACTTTACCAGCTTTAGATACGCCTCTAAGAATCCAGGATGTCGTCATCATTACTGATATCGTATCTTTATCTACAATCTTAAAAGTATCAAATCCACCCATTGATTTTGATACAGATGTTATGACAGCTTTTTTTAATATTCCTGTAGAACCATATCCGTGCGTATTTATCTGAACACATCTATACACAATTAATGTTCCTGGTGCTAAATCAGGCAGCTCTAGTTTTCCATTGTTTAGGTTGCTATAGTTTATATATGGCATACCAACAACATCGCCCACTTTTTTCATCTCATCTTCTTTGCTTCTCCAATCAGATTCTGTAAAAACTGGACCGTCATAATCTTCAGGCACAGGAACAAATTTGACATCATTGATTTCGGTAGTCCAGTGCTTATTCCAACCACCATCATTAAAATAAAAGTCAGTAGCTTTTACAGTATCTTTTGATAGCCTGTGGATATTCATAGATTTTCGTCTACCCATTTAGAGCTCCTTTAAGCATCTGCTCAGCTTTTACATATCGCTGAATTAATGATTCATTGATATTTTCTTTATAGAACAGGTGGTCATTAATATCCAGGAGTTTTATTTTAATTGCTCCAGGACCTGCATCAATTACCTGCTGGATAAACTCAAAATAAGTCTGTCCCTGTTTTCTAGATACAGCATCCACCAGGGCACATACTTTCTCTCCAAACATTCCTGTAAGTTCGTCTGGTGTAATATCCGTATCTTCCAGGACATCGTGTAGTATAGCGGCAGTCGTAACATCTCCACCCATACCACCAATCTGATATGCAGCACTCCCCATTCTTAAAGCGTGGAGATAGTTAGGGCACCCCCCATAATCCAGGCCTACAAGCTCTTTTTTAACAAGCGCTATAGCTTCTTCATAATAGCTATTAAAAGAGTCATTAAACAGGCAGGCATACACCTGGTCTATCGTTAGTTTTTTATCGTCATTTACGTAGTAAAACATTATATCAGCCCCTCCTCTTTTAACATATATTCCATATCATCATTCATAGTTTCTTCGTCATCAGGATGTCTCCATTGGTCGTGAAGCACACTATGCTGAACAGCAGCAGCCCATTTTTTTGGTAGCTTGTATAGGTTGGCTGTTACATAGTTGCCCCACCCATCCAGGTCTACTTTGCAAGGCTCTCCCCAGCTAATGATAGTCCCATTTTTTCTCAGGCCACAAATACCATAGTCTGTGAAATAAAATTCGTGTCCAACCAGGCTTTCTATTATTTCTTTTTTAGTCATATCGTTTCCCCTTTTTTTGGTTGTGGTACTCTGCTTATTTCTTTCTCTAAACCCTCTACAGTCATACTACAGTTTACTTTTTCTCCTACGCTACAGTCTGCCTCAACTATAACCCCAGGCACAGTTATACAAGCATCTCTATTTTCATTTAATCTCTCTACACCTTTAAATGCTTTAATTGGACCCTCGCATATCATTCCATACTTATCTTCAAACCTTACTATTTGTCCTATTTTAAGTGTCATTTTGTTTCCCCTTTTAAGTTGATTACTATAACATTTTGTAGATTGTTATATCGAACTTTAACCGTTTTGATTCCTTCATTTATAAGGTCAGTTTTGTTGCAAGCCAGGCCATCTCCAAAAAGCCCACAAACTCTGAAATCCTTGTCAGCATTGAAATCAGCCTCTACATCTTTTTTGTTCTTATAATCTCGCCATTGAACTGGTACTATTGTCATCATATCTCACTCTCCTTTGTTTCGTTACATCAGTAATTTAAATAACTTTTATTATTAAAGTCAATAGTAAAATAAAAATAATTTTCATTCCACTATTTTTACATAAATTGGATTCCAGGCAACAGTGCCATAGTCCCCATACTCAGCATTGGTCATATCAATCGCTATAGTATCGTTATTACTGCTTGTTATCCCTACATCGCAACCTTGCATCGCAAAGGCCATAAAGTAGCCTAGAACGAGCCATTTTAAGTTATTCATAATGGTATATCTCCTTTAATTAATTTTTTATAATATGGATTGTTAAGCTCTGAAACCACATCTACAAAGTTATCAAAATGTTTTTTTAAATCTTCTCTGTAATAGTTAGAGTAGTTATCTCCGTGCTCATATATTACCATAACAAATTTATCTTTATTGTCCCATAAGCTATCTTCGTTAGGCATATATACCTGCAAAACCCTTCCTGTAAAATATTTTTCATTAATCCTTCTATCAGTCTTTTGTAGTCTTACAAAGAAAGATTTATTTGAATAAGCTGGTTCAAAGCCAAGCATATCGACCATCACATTTTCAATAGCTTTTAAATTGCTTTTAGTCATTATATCCCCCATTTTCTTTTAGCTTCCATATAATTAATACAGGTCTGACAATCCCATATATACATATTGAGTCCTTCATTATATATTTCCGTTAAAGTATGACCTTTGTTGCATTTGCAGTAATCAGGTTTTGGTGCTCTTTTTATGTTATCCATCATAGTTCTCCTTTACATAGTTAATTAAGGCCAGGGCCATTATTACCAAAGTGATTTCAGCTAGGAATAGTATCATAATTCCATCCCTGGATTCAATGCCACTAAGGCTATTTTTAAGCTCGCCACTCTGCCTTTCCAGTATTGAATAGTTTGGACATTATCATCTCCAACCCAAATAGCATTATCTAAAGAATCTTTTGCATCTTCCAATAAAGCCTCTAATACTTTTGTAGGTGTGTTGTAAATACGCTGATTAGCGTGTATATGATTTAATACTCCTTTTGTCATTATATTTCCCCCTGTTCTATCATTTCTACTAGCCCCTGGGCCTCTTGCCCTAGGTCTCCGATAGCCTCGAAGATAGTATCGTTACCTATCAATACCTCTGCTTCAGCCTGATTGATTTTTAAACAGGCTTCCTGTAATAAAACTAACGCTTTTTGGACCTCTTTATTCATAACTCACTCTCCTTTCTTTAAAATTTTAATAGATTCGACAGGGGGCCTATATAACCAAATCAAGCGAATGATATTCTACCAAAATAAATTGTGTATACCAAGCCAATCTGATTAATTACGATTTGGTGTTTAGTTGGTTATTGTGAATCTCATCTTTCCTGTCGCCACTCACTTTCACTCTCTGATGACATACCCTGCCAGGCATATCAAAGGCTTACGGATATTTACCCTCGAGCTTAATAGGTTTTACAGCACCTCTCTCTACTCTCAATCCGATTCCTACCTAACTGGTAGCACACAGGCTATTATTCCAGTTATTAGTTCGAGTTACAGACACGTTCACCCCTCACGGCAGTACGTTATTCTCGCTGCGACCTCTCGGAATTACTGATTTTTACAGTCCAAGGTTCCTTGGAACAGGACCCCTTTATAGAGGAAGATATCGTCTTCATCCAAGCACACACCCAAAGAAGCAGTAGTTAATTGTTTCCCTGGTCCAGGACTGGTCTGTATTACGATGCCCCAGTAAAGTCAATCTCCCAACCTTGATTTCAGCGACCTAGCACTACTAGGCCTCCACTAACCAACTATTTTTAAACCCCCTATCTGACACTGGCCTTCACTTTTCAACGAGTCCGTGAGCCAGCCAATCTATTTCAAAAAACAATCAATCTCAAAACTACATAGTAAGTTTAAGGACATTAGATTTCTTATGCAAGTTATTTTTATTATTTTTTTAATTTTTATTATGATTCCCTTCGGTAGACACCTAGCCATTAGGAGGAATCCACTGGTCGTAGATGCTGTATTAGTCGCTTCCTCTAGAGTGTAGTGCGAGAAATAGCTAGGTGTGTTTTCGTGTGTTGGCTGAAGGGAGAAGTTACCACGATTCTTTAATCTCTAAAGATATATTAAACATTTTGTGTGATGTGTGTTCAAAAGTAAAGGTATCGCTTTCAAACCTTGCAACATAAAAATGAGCTTCGTTATGCTCTCCTGTTCCCCAGAAAACAACGTCTTCGTTTTCTGGCATAACTCGATTATCCGTTTCAAATATAAATGGAAGCTGGCCCCCCATAGTTACATCCAAAACTCTTGAATAAAAATTATTTCCATATCTCCATTCTGTATTACTTAAATGTGATTCAGGAAAAAGGACTCCTGTGTCATCACTCCAACTACCTTCATATTCAGACTTTAATGATGAGAAATTTAAATTCCAGGAACGTCTACCTACCTGCTGGTTATTAGTACCTTCCCTTCCAAAACCTTCATATTTATCGCAAAATCCTGGCTTTCTTGCATAGTTTATATTAACCAGGTCTGCACCTCCCATTGTCCTCATAGACCTCGAATTATCATACTCTACTGTCGTATTGTAATTTAAGTCTGGAGAATGTGGCATATCAAAATAGCGGCCCCAAACAAAGCTACCTATTTCTATATTATCTAAAAAATTAGCTCCATCAAATGGAACCATTTCTACTTTAAAAAACCTACTAAAACCTTCCGATATTTGGTCTGGGTCGAAAGTAAACATATAAGAGCCATTTGCACTTTCTAGCTGTGTATCAGTTATATTACCATCTTCATCTACCGTAGTTTCGTACTGGTCCTGATATCTTGTAGGCACAATCCATTCCCCAGCTTCATCTGTAAGAACTGAACAATTAAACAGGGGGGTATATCCAGTTAATATTTCTTCTTCAAACGCAGCTTCTGCAGCGACATTTTTATTTATTGCCACTAATCTTAATTTAACATTAGATGTTGAAAAATTGTGCCCACATAAGCCAAAGTAATTAAATCCTAAACTTTGCGCATCAGAATCTAATGTAGGTGTAACTTGTGTATATTGTCCTGTAGCATAAATAAAAGATACTTTAGCAGTAAGGTCCGTAGGTAAAAAATTATACGATACAGTCTTAGGCTTCCAGGGATTGAAATTAGCAAATTCTTCTGCGTAAGAGCTTTGCATTTCATAAATTGCTCCAGATACTGTTTCTAATTCTGCAGAAGAACCTAAGTCGTGTTTTTGAGATATTTCTAAATTTTTCACAGGATAAAATCTTGGTGTTCTTACATTAAAGTGCGACATTTACTCCCTTCCTTTTATTTTTTTCTATTATTATATCTTTAATTAGCTTCTTTTTTGGTTTTATAAATTTTTTAATTTTCATAGATTTTTCTTTATATTTTGCGTATTCAACCTGCCTGGATAATTGTGTTGCTTTTTGCTTTATCCTTCTATTTTTAGGCCTATTAAAAGTATAACTTTCATCCCATCCCTTATCAAAATTATCGTAAGAAGATTCAATTTTATTCCATTGTGCTACATTCTCATCTACTATATCTGTATTTACTGACCTACCGTTTATATCTTTTACTGTTGCGCTTGTAATTAACAATCTACCAGAATACCTGAATAGCTCTGATATTTTATGGTCTTTTCCAAACAATAAAAATATTATTTTACTTTGACCTAAAAATAAATGATAACTATCAGATGTTAAAGATTCAACCGATATATTACCTTGATATTCAATCTCAATATACGCTACAACACCTGATGCGTTTAAAGATACAATATCTTCTGTGTTTACAATCTCTGCTTTACTTACAGGAGTTTCTTTATCCGCAAACTCATAATAACTTTCGTTATCTATTTTATAAGATTTTAAAATACTTTTATACAAAGATGCAAACGTCATACTTTTAAAACCAGGGGGGGTGTTCGCTTTTTTACTTATAAACGTATTTCTATTTATTGATTTCCATTTTTTCATTAGCTATCCAATATACTATTAATTATTGAAACAATATCTAAAATATCTACAAATCCGTCTCCATTTACATCGCCTGGGTCCAAATTAGATTCAGGAAATTCACACGAGCCATCATCTATAGTTGCATCTGGATTATAATTAGATGCAGATGAATAAGTGCATCCTAAAATTGTTTCCTGGTCTTGAACATCAGGAACAATTCCTTCTTCTATGCCCTCAGCTAAATCATCAATATCTATTCCCACAGATTCCAGATACGATTCAAAATCTAATTGATTAGTCCCTGTAAAATGTAACTGCTGGAGGCTTAATTTAACAGACATACCTGCAATAGACACCTCCTGAACAATAAAATAAGGAAAAATTATTTGTCCATTTGTATAATTGTAACCTGTAAAATCATCTCCATATGCTTTTACTCCTTCTGGTAAATCATCTATATATACTACATCGCCTGTTTCCAGGTGGCTATAAGAAAGAGCAATATCTAAATCTATTGTAAGTTTTTGATTACAGTGATATGCGCATAAAAAATCTCTTAATTGATTCGCAGATTCCTCATCCCTTATATAATCAGATTCAAATTCTAATGTTGTATCTTCAGACTCTGTTTCTAGGTTATAGTAACTTGTATTATAGTCTGGAAAAATATCGCTTGCAAATACAAAATCAGTAGCTTTTTCATAATTTTTATGCCCTGGGTCTGGTTTATATATTACTCTTACTTTATTCTTAACATTGTCTATTTTTGTCTGGGAGTATTTATATGTAATCATATCCTTAATTGAAATTATCTCATCTACGTCTTCAGGCCTATAATCAGGTTTAATATAGACAAAAGAAAGCGAGCCATCTGATGGCCTTAGTTTTGGAAAAACTCTCGTATTAGAGGCAATTCCTTCTATCAAATCTTTACTATTAATTTCATCGCTTACTGTAAATCCTAATTTCATTCCCTGGTGGATATTTAGCGCCTCTAAAAATTTATCCATATCTATATCTCTGGTAAAGTTTAAATCTGTATATAGTAAAGAGCCTATAATTTCTATAGGGTTTTCCATTAAAGTTTCTTGAGTGTTTAAATTTAATTCAAAAGCTAATACCATTTGATTAAATAAAGCCTCAGCTAATTCATAACTGGCCCCCCCACCATATTCTAGCCATATTTCTGCATCAATATATTCTTTTAAAACCTGAACAGGATGGTCTCCAGTTGAATTGTAATAATTAGCTGCCCATCCTAACATTAAGCCACCTAAAGTAGCTCCTGTAGGCCCTCCATATTCTCCAAACAAATTCCAATCATCTGCTCCTAAATTATCATTCAGCGTTAAGATGCCTGTGTAAAAGAAATCCCAAATAGATAGCTTATCTACATACTCGTCTGTCGTCTGGTAATCATACTGCAGTTCATCTCCTGTAAATGTTTCTATCCTTATATGGGGTGGGTTAAAAGCTGCTGCAAACAAAGGATATAAATTCCAATACTCTGAGTCGATATTTTGTAAATCTGTCCTTGCGTTTGCTGATACAGTATAACTAGATTCGGTAGTAGAAAGATAAGGATGAATTTTAAAATACCGTTTTCGCCCTTTAATTCTTCCGTAAAATTGCGTTTTATCTAGCTTGTCATAATTACAGGTGTGTCTGATTTGAACATCGTGTATTCTACCTGAAACATCTATTTCTCTTTGGTCTAAAGGTAACTGCTGTGGAGCCAATGTTACTCCAATATCATTAAAGTCATTTGGACCTTGCCATAAAGTTGGATTAATAGTTTGGTCTAATCCTGGAGTTGAGTAAAAATCGCTAATTGCGTTAGATATTTGGGCTTCATCGCCTTCAACTAGAGGATACTGCGTAAATGCTGGCAAGTAGTCTACTAAAACCTCAAAATTAGTTGGAGATGAAGTGGTTTGGCTTCCAGTAATACATTTAATATGAGCATTAAGATTAAAATAAAAACTAGGCTTGTAAGTCTGAATAGCTAAAACGTCTTCTCCTGAGACTTGGTCCTTTTTATAAAATGGCGCTACAACATCTTTAGTCTCTAAATCAGGAAAGTTAAACACAAACCTAACAGCTTTTAATATATTTCCTAGAGTTTCTACTGTAACTTTAGAAGGGTCATCAAATATTTCATATCCCATATCTCCTGCTGTAAATCCTGTCTTAGACATTCTAGTGTAAGGTAATCCATCGGAAGCATCGTGCCCCAAGTCGTGTTCTCCTGCTGTGTGAAACGATAAGTCGTCAGGATTAAAAAAACATATAGGATTTCCAGTAGACACTTGAGAGTCTGAGTGGCTCCATCTCATACACCTGCCATAGTAGTCAGGCTGCCATTCTATCCACCTGTAATATTCGTTTCCATTTAATAATATATCTCTCTTAGACCACGTTATATACTGATTTATTCCGCCTCCGTTCACATATTCAAAAAACCAGCTCATAGTGTGCTGACCTGTTTGATAGTCATTAACCTCAGTCCAATCTTTTATTACTGGTCCGTGGCCCCTTCCAAATTCATCTGTAGGGGCTCCCAAGTTTCCATTTTCATCGACTCCAAACCACCATTCACAAAATTTCTGATTTCCTTTTAATTGAAAAACAAGTGAAGGCAGGTTATTAACCAATATACCAGACTGTACGAAATCATACGAACCGCAGGAATGACCTGTTCTATTGGCATAATCCAGAAGCTGTTCTGTTGGGTCTTCGTTTTGAGGAGTCCTGTAACCTCTCCATTGGCCCTGGAAGGTGCTAGTATCAGTTCCTGTAACTCCATTTTCTGCACTCAAAGGATATCCCATATATGGCATATGAGAATATAAATAAAACAATAATTGGTCTGGGTTAGGTAAAACTGTTATCCACCAGTTTCCACCTACTCCAAATTGTGCATTCATAGCTCTGTCTAATAGAGTCGATGCTGAACCAAACTTACTAGAGTAATAATAATAGTCGCTTTCATACCAGGAGTACTCTCCATTAGAGTCTCCTGTATATAGTGGGCTAGATTGTCCTGCGTTTTTCCAATATCCTATTTGTACGCCTGTCAGAATAGAACTATCTAAAGCCCCTTGCTCTTTTGGAAAATTAAAATCTATAACATCTTCAGAGTTTTTTTCAACCTCTACTTTTTCTGTATTATTATTTACTCCAGTTTTTCCCATATAGTAAGTATCGTAATTAACTGTATCTGGGTAATTTTCTTCTGCTAGATATTTATCCAGGAGAGTAAAACTTTCAGGCCTAAGTATTGTAAATCCTTCAAAAATATTATTAGCTATTGGGCTCATATTTTCAAACTTTACAGCAGCATATTCTTCCTCTGTTAATTCCTCATCGATATAGCGCTGCTGAATATCTTCAAGGGGAGAGGTGTCTTTAACCATTCTAACTCTATCTGTGTCTAATATATACTGATTAAATGTCGTGGGGACCATACTTCTTTCGCTAGGAATTTCTATCCAATCTCCTTTAAAAGCTCTTACTGGTTCTTCTCCATATTGCAAATCTAAATTAAAACCTTGTATAATGGGTATTCTTCCTCCCCAGTTGTAGTCCGATTCATCGCCCCTTGAGATTGCAATATTATCAGGCAGTAAAGTAAATTCGTTTGATGCTACATTATCTTTGTAGTAATAAAGTGGAGATTTATCGTTATAGCCAAACACCATTGGGACCTTTACATTTCTATATTGTTCTAAAATTCTGTCTGAATCTATAACTCTTGCCAGGGGCAAATCTTTGTGCATCTTTTCCTGGCTCGAATCTTCTAAACTTAGATTAACTGTTTTCCCATTCATAGTGTAACGCCTAACCTTTCCTTCAAACACCTTTAGACAATCTTCTAGCTCTATATTAATTCCGCCAGGAACAAAATAAACCTCAACAGTTTTATTAATTAATGTAGACTGACTAAATAAATCGCTAAATCGTTTTCCATCTATTTTAAAGTTTGAGATTGTTACACCTACGCCTCCAATCCTAAAATTTCTAGATGTTAAGTCTACAGATTGTTTTATATTGCCTACTCTTAGGCCTCTATCCTCATAATAATCTCCAGATATGGTAATCTTACGTTCAGCAATATTAACGCCTTCTAAGCGTATCATTTTAGTTATACTGGTTACTTGTCCTGCTATATGTTTTCTATATTTATCAGGTAGGGATATCACGATGAAATAATATGTCCTTTGCGAATAGCTTCATTAATTGTATCTATTAGCTCGTCTTCTACAAAATCCTTAGACATTACATTTCCTGTAACTGAAACATTGATAGGGGGTGCACTTGAACCTCCACCTCTCATATTAGGGCTTGTAATAGGCGTAACGCTTACTCTTTCTTTACCACCAGGGTTATCCCCTACTAATAAGTTTGTAGGGCCCTGTGTGATGAAATTTGCCCCATATTCAGCTGCTACTGATTTAGATGCCATTTGTTTAGCTTGTTCTCTAGCTTTAGCTATTTGCGCTACCTGGGCTAAACCTTGCACGATTGTAACTGTCATCGCTGGAATACCTAGTGGCCATCCACCAGCATTAGCTAACGCTGACGTTGCAGCTTTATATGTGTCTGCGATAGCCTGGACATATTGCAAATTAGTTACAAGCTCTGCATTTTTTCCTGTTGCTTGCCAAAAGCTAACTAAAGAACCTGCCGCCTGGCTTGTTAAATCTGCTATATTATTATGTTTTGTAATAGCTGCCAATTCTTCCTGTTTCTCTATTTTTTCTTTTGCTTTTTGGTAATTAGCCTGTAGCAGTAAAAGTTTTTTCTTGTCTGCTTCATCATTTGAAACTAATAATTTTTTATACTCATCTGTTTGAGTAACTTTTTCCCATTCTTTAGTTAGCATAGCCTGGTCGTGCCTAGCCTGTGTTTCAAATTCTAATTCTAAAGCAGCTAATTGTTCTTCTTGCGCAGCTTCGTTAAAAGCCTGCATAATATCTAATTCTTTTTGTAGCTTTGCAGCTATCTCCTCATCAGACCTTTCTCCTTCTGAGGTTCTAGTTACTTGGTCTATAGCCTCTTGGAAGGATGCACCTTTTATCATCGCTTCTTCTACAGCTCTCACAAAATTATCTATAGTACCTACTGTCATATTAAAATTACTATTCATCGCATCTACAGCTAACAGTTGCTCAGTTATTTCTTTTGTTTGAACGTGAGTTATTTTTTTTGCAGCATCTTCAGCATCCATAAATGCTATTTGGGCTAATGTTTTTTTCTCTAAGGAATTTCTATGTCCATCTGTAACGACTGTAGCTTCTCGTGTTAATCTCAAAATTTCCTCATCAGTATATATTCTTTGACCATTAGCATCTTCCTCTGCTATCAAGGTAGCTATATAAGCAAGATGAGCATCGTTCATATTTTCGACTCCATCTAATTGAGCCATATTAGTAGCAATAGTCATTGTTGATGTGTTTATAGACGTTTGTTTTGCCTTATCTAGCTCCTCTACACCTTTAGTCAAAGATTCCGTAACTTTAGCCCATTTGCCTTCTAAATGCTTTACAAAGAAATCCTCTTGTTGCCTTAGATACTCGTTAGATGCTGCCAAATCTTCTTCAAGTTTCATATGTGTGGTATGAAATTCTTTAAAAAATCTTTCAGGTAATTTTCCATCAACTCTTAGCTCATTTAGCAAAGCCTCAAATTCTCCAGGCTTTAATACCGCAAACGCATTATCCAAAGCTGTTTCAATTTCATTAAACGCATTAGCAGTTTTTATAATTTCATCGTTATATCCCCCACTAAAAGCTCCATCAATTCTTCTAGAGTAAGTACTCATATAGTCAGATGATGTGTCTAACATCTTTTTCATCTGTTTCAGAGTTTCTGCCTTTCTTACATCAGAACCAGCTTTATAATTGTTATATGCAGTAGCTGTTGCATCTATGTTAAATATAGTTTTTACTGTGCTTTTTTGATGCGCATCATCTAATTTTGATAAGTCTGATATTTGGAGTTTTACACCTGCATCAAATTCTTTAATTTGTAGATTGTAATTTACTCGTGCATAATAATCCCTTGTATTGGCATAATATCCATCTAAGGACTTGTCTAAATCCTTGAAAAAACCAGGCATATTTTCCAACACTGTCTGAGCATTGTGTTGATTAAATGTAAAATCTTGCAATAAATCGTTTTGAACTTTTAATGTTGATACGTTTGTTTTGCTACTACCAGTATTACTATCCATTACTTGCGTTGTAATATTTAAAGCATTTCGGTAAGCCTCTACACCGCTAGATAATTCATCATATACAAATTTTTCATCTTCAATTTGTTTTATCTTTTCTTTTGTTGCTATTATTTTTTCTTTTGAAGCATTTTCATCTAAATGCAAACTTGTCATTATAGCGTTATCTACATTTTCATATATTTTTTCCCAATCTAAAGACAATAACCTAGCGCTTTGGCTAAATTCTTTATTTTTACTACCTGCTTTAGCTACTGAATCAGCGATACCTTCAAAAGAGTTTTCTACATCTTCTGCAGCTTCATCAAAGAAACCTAAAGCATTAACTAAAGCCCCTAATCCAACAACAAGGATTCCAATACCAGTTGATATTAATGCCTTTCTAAAAGCCTTTACAGAAAATGTAGCGGCATTTTGGTATGCTATATATCCTAGCCACGCTACTCCTGCAATACCGATTGCTGTAGCATAAGATTTAATTAATCCAACATCTAAAAAGTCTATAAAACTGGTAACTGCTTGTGTTACTGCTCTCAAAATTGGCTCTAATTCTTCATACATTTCTATAGCCAAACCTTCTGATGCAGAGGTTAATTTTAACAAGTCTCCATCTAAATTATCCATTTGTTCTGCAGCCATCTCAGCAGCTTTATTTGTACCAGTAATACTTTTAGTCATTTCCTCAGCGCCCTCAGCACTTTGCATCATATTTGAAAAAGCCGAGACAGCCCTGATTCCTACTAGGTCCATCATCTCCCCAGTAGTTAGCCCTTCCTCATTTAATTGTTTAAGAGCTTTAAATAAATCTTCTTCAGATTGTACAGTATATCCTAATTTTTTAGAGAGTTTGCTAGATTCATTCCCCATTTCCAGGAATATTTTTCTAAGTTGCGTACCTGCGATACTGCCATCAATACCTTTATCAGCTAATTTCCCCAGGACTGCGGTTGTTGCCTCTACTGATATTCCTGTTTGATTTGCTACTGCAGAAACATAAGTCATAGAATTGGTAAACTTTTCCATATCTAAAGCAGATGAGCTAAAGGATGCTGCCATTACATTTACCACTCTGCCTGTAGATTCTGCACCTAATCCAAAAGCATTAACTGTTTGACCTGCTACCTCAGCTGCATTTGCCAGGTCTACATTAGTCGCTGCTGCCAGGTCTAATGTTGCCTGCTGGGCTGCTACTATTTCAGAGGTCGTAAAACCTAGCTTAGCATATTCAGTTTGTAATTGTGTTACTTGGGATGCTGTAAACTTTGTAGATGCCCCTAACTCTCTGGCTGTTGTATCTAGTTCTCCTAGTTTTTCTCGTGTAGTTCCTAAAATAGATGCTAGGTTACTTTGTGATGAGCTAAATTCTTTACCTACTCTTACAACAGAAGCAAATGCCCTTCCTAGCGCATAAACACCACCTACTGAAGCTATCATACCTTTCATAGACATTCCAGTCTTTTTAGACTGTTTGTCTAACCTTCTAAGCTGCTTTTCAGTTACATTTATGCCCTGGGCTCTTAGTTTTATTACTAAACTTTCTACAGTTTCCGCCACTATCGATTTCCTCTGATTTGGTTTTGTTTAGCCTTCATTTCTCGTTCTATGCGCTTTCTTGTTTCAGCTTCATTCAAGTACATAGCACCTTTTAATAAAAAGTGAATCGCTATCCATTTGGCAGGCGTTTCTCCATAAGTTCCTGGATATGCCTGTACTTTAGTATCTTCGCAATATATATACCTCTGGATATCCTCTTGGATTTCAGTATCAAGAATTACGTTGTTGCAGCAAAAATATGGAAGCTGGTAAAAGGTATCAATAATAGGGTCTCCATCTGAACCTTTATTCTCATATATCTCAGCTGCTTCTGCGTATAACTGACCTATCATTTCCCAGACATCTTCATCACTTTTATAGGCAATTAAAGGAAACTTGCCACTTTTATTTCTAATAGTGGATTTAGACTTATAAGGGTATTTACAAAACTTGCATCCCTTACAAGGCTTTCTAACTAAGACGTTGAGTTGGTATTGGTACCTTTGAACTCCCCCAGGCTTTGAACCTCTTGCACTTTAGTCATACATTCATCAGATTCTTCCTGGGACAATTCTCTCATAGCAGAGTCAGGAATAACGGAACCATCTCCGCCTTTCCAAGATTTAAAGTCTCCGCCATAGACACCTTTTCTAATCCAGTTAGTTTTAGCCTTATTAACGCCTACAATAGATTTCAAGTCAGTTCCGTCAAAAACGATTCTAGCCGAGTCTTTGCAGGCATCCATTTCGTCTATACTTAATTCCTTTATTTTAATCATTCTTCCTGAAGAAAGTTTTATATCTTTCCATCTCGCACTCATTGTATTACCTCTTTTTTATTATGATATAGTTGTTTTAATTGTAATTGGAGCAGCACCACCGTCTGCACCTGACGTTACAGTAAATGGAAGCTCTACAAATACACCTTCATCCCCTAAATCTAAAGAATGTCCTTTCATTTGACATCCTGGAAGGGTCCAGTGAAATGTTGTACCACCATCATTAAGAGCTATTGTAAACGTCTGGCTTGTGCTTTGCCATAAATCAATATGCTCCATCGCATTGTCATCTGCTTTTATAGTAATAGAGCCTTCAGATGTTATTTCTGCACCTCTTACATATCCATCTGTTTCCATACTTGCTCCTTGATATCCTATTCTTGAAGCAGGATTATTGATTGTTAAGCTAAAAGACCTAACCGATGCACCATCTCCACCTACTGTCTGTGTGGAACAGTCAAATATTCCTTTAGCAAAATTACTTGCAGTTGCTGCGCTATCAAATATTGCA
>CEUI01049216.1_pt1 | contig 27145 bp, 17 predicted proteins | sample 531411 | NCBI WGS metagenome assembly CEUI01 (sample SAMEA2622841, study PRJEB7988) | marine metagenome | isolation source: saline water (ENVO:00002010), including
TCTATTTTAAGGTCTTTCAGTTTGTCATTCTGAACTACCAGTTTTGCTCCACCAACTATGATACCTTCTCTGACATCATATGTGAAGAATGTTGTAGACCAGATTCCACATCTTACTATTCTTCCCGGTTTTCCGTCTACTTCTACTACATCGTCTTCGTTGTAATCATTACCCATAAAAATCATTAAACCCGCTACAAATTTTTCAATTGTAGAACGGAAGAGTAATGTTAGAACACCAACTATAAATAACCACCCATATTTTCCGAGCATTTCTGAAACCATTGATTGGACTTGTTCTTCCATCATAGTTCTCCGTTAGGTTATAATTAGTGTAACCTTTATATCAAAAATCTATTTTACACCACGATTTTTTAAATCAATTTGGTCTTGAACCCATTGTTTACCTATTGGATTTTTAATAGGTTCACTTGCGAATTTATTTGCAAATCCTTTAATTAAATTACCAAAGAAATGTCTCGCTTTTTCAGGTTCTAAAAATTTATCATTATGTACAAGACCAAAATTACCTTTAAATAATTTTTTATATGCTCCTAAATTTTTTCTTGTAGATTTCCAAGAAGCTTCTACAATCTTAGGGTCTAATACTCTGTCTCTATTCATATTTCTTTTTTGTGCAACATCAAGTGAAGTTGACACAAACACCATATAACAATCATATCCTTGTTGCTGTAAATAATCTTTTTCCTTTTTAACTTTATGAAATTTTGAACCTGTACCATCGATAATCATTCCTAATTTACCATTTAGATATCCAAGTTTTCTTTGATGAGTTAATTGTTTTGCGAAATCTCTTAATCCACCTTCATCATCAAAAGTACCGGGTGGATACATATCTAAAAATTTAGGGTCAAATCCATATTTCTTTAATAAAAATTTAAACTCTCTATCTGAGTTAACCGTCTTTAAACCTTGTATACTTATATTACTCACACTATTAACCGGTATACCAAATATATTTTTTGCTATATACGATTTACCACTACCAGGACCTCCCGCCATAAAAATAGCTTTAAAGATACCTTTGTCGTGTATACCTTCAGTCAATAAATCCATCATTTTAACCAAAACGATTCTCCAGTTTTATGTATCTATTCATATATAAATATAAAAAAAATGAAATTTTATTAAGTATTATCACTACGATTTGTTTCGTACCACTTATCTCCATCACAGACAAATGAAATTGTATCACCGGTATAAAATCTTAATACATTAGCTGCTCCACTTAAGCATAGTTTAGTTCTATTGTGAGTAAACCCTGTATTATCACAACCCATAATAATAGTAATTTGTTGTCCAGCTTGACCATCATCAAAATCTGTAATACTTATAGGTCTATCATTATTAGTTTTAAATAAAGTTCCGTGTTTAACTGAAGGTGTTGTATCTCTAGAAGTAAATGTTTTTATTTCAGATACAAACGAACCACTATTTATTGTTTCTGTATATGAACTAGCAGAAACTTCAGTATGTATATTATCTATATCATCTTTAATCAAATCCATTTGATAAACTAAAGGTGCTACTATTCCAAACATTCCAGAATCTGATAGATATTCATTCGTTATGAAAGAAGATGACATAAAATTATAATGTGTGGTATCAACTACACCACCTTCCAAATCTTTACTACCTCTAGTAAATAATCTTGATGAACTTAATTCTGGTCTTACACTATCTCTCGCCATATTTTCTCCTATGAATTATCAGTTCTTTGTAAAGTCACCCATTTTGTACCATCTACACATATCATACTTAGAACATCATTTGTTGCGGCTGCTGTCCAATCTAAACTTCTAAACAAATTAAAATTTGTACCATCTGTAAAATCTGTGTTGTTATCTTGTATTAAAATATGTACTATTTGTCCGGGCACACCATCATCTAATCCCGTTATAGTTGTTGATGTTGAATTAGCAGTTTTAAATATAGTTTTATTAGATACACTCGGTGTTGTATCTCCATCAGCAAATTGATGTATTTTATGAATTGTAGCTCCACTTGAACTTATATTACCTTCTACGGTCAATTTTTCTGGTGGTGAATCGTTTCCGATACCCAGTTCCGCTGATGCATCTAATATAATATGATTTGATTTAATAGTAATTCCATCATTTACTGATGAATATGATATGTAATCATCTTGAGGAAAGCCACCTGAAAACCCCACCATCTGATTTAGTACTATAAAACCTCCAGTTGATGCACCTTGTTTTAAAAGTAAATTACCACTTGCACTTATGTCACCTGCTATAGTTAAATGTTTTTCACCACTTAAACTTCCTGTAAATATATGAGTATCATCAGTAGAATCACCGAATGCTGTTGAACCACTAGAATAAACTATTGAAGATGATGTATAAGTTGTATGAAATTCTTCTGCCGTTAATTTACCAGTGACGGTTAAGTCACCACTCATTGATATATCACCCTTAGGTGTCATTTTAAACCTAGTGTCCCAAGGAGCTGTAGATATCGGAGATACACCATTAGTATCTATATAATAATTACCCGTACTATCTATACCTGTAGACACGGTAGGTGGACTAGCCGCATTAGTAGAATATACCGTTCCTTTCGCTACATCTTTTCTAGTATAATATCCAGTATTAGTTGGACTATTTGAAGTTCCCGCAATAAGAATACCGGGAAGTCCTGAACCGGAAACAATAATTAATGCTCCGTTTGCAGTTTGTTGAAATTGTATTTGATTTGAGTCAGAACTTGCACTTTGTATAGTTTCAGTACCTGAACCATCTTTAAGATAAGTGTTTTGAGCATAATTTTGATTACTTGGACTGAACTCTTCTCGTGTGATTGAACCATCTGCATTAAATGTTTTTACTACTCTTTTATTTCCGTCTTTATCTTTTTCAATGATTTTAGAACCTGTAATTTCTAATTGAGTTCCTAGATTTATTGTTCCAACAGAACCACTAGTATCAATAAATATATTACCACCACTAGCACTGATGTGTCCTAAAAATCCACCCTTTTCAAATCTTATTGCCATATGATATCTCTCTGTTTAATATAAATATATTTATTTTAATTTTAATTTACCAGCTTTTAAATTTAAGTTTCCCGAAGAAAGTCTTAATCTTTGACTAGTAGTAACACCGGCAGCTGCCGTATAAAAAATTTCTATCTCAGCATGATTACTATACATAACCATTGAGGAACCCTGTCTCATACCCTTTATTCTTATATCTGATAAGTCAGAAAAACTAGATAAATCAATATTAGCTGACCAACCGTTACCAGTTGTTATAAGTTCATCTTCAGCTCCAATAGTAATATCATCAGTAGATGTTCCACTTAAAGTACCGGAGTTTTTATACGAATAGTTTGAACCACCATCAAATGATAAATATACATCCATCGTTGCGCTTCCACCTAATGGAAGATAAGTATCTATAAGATATACTTTAACACCCGTTACCGTACCATTAATTGTTCCACTAAAACCTGTTATTTCAGAATATGTTGTGTTATTTAACCAAACTACCGTACCAGAAGATGAAAACCAAGCAGTTGCGAATGTGACATCACCACTACTAGAACTACCTTCTATTACACCAGTTGATGCCACTTAGATACTCCAATCAGATACATTTGTTATTTTATCTTTTAACTCTGTTTTAATTTCTTCTTTAGTATATAATCCTTTTTGTAAATCATATAAATGATTAACTAAATCATCTATTGATTTATTTTCATCTGGAAAAAATGTATCTACTAATTCTTGTTGTGTTGTTATTGCCATCTATATTCCATTTATATTATCTATATCTCCAGTAGCTATTCCATTTACTTTTGCGATATCAGCTACATTACTAACTCTATTCCCATATCCGGTCGAATATGTTACTTCAACAAATGCTTTAACAATTCGTGCCTGAGATATAAGAGGTGGGTCTTCAGGTGTTGTGTTGATATTTAATCGTAAACCATTTATATCACTAAGAGTCCATGCACTTACATCACCGTTTGCACGACTCGTTCTAGCTGTTCCATAATGGTCTTCTGCATTATAAGAATTAAAATTCAATGTATGATTTTCTGACCATAAATCAGTTCCTGAACTATTTTGTAATTTAACTTGTACCTCTGTTGTTCCACTTCTCGTATTAAAAACAAATCCAGATATATAATGTCTTACACTTGAAACAGATGTTGCATTGACTGGTAACGGACCTAATTCAACGGTACAATTTCTACTCTGAAGTGCTGTTGTTATGTAAGTTAAAGCATTAGTATCACTTAATGCAACATCTGCAGATGAAGCTAATCCTACCGTCCAACCATTTGTTACGGTACTTTCTGGGTGTAAATTAACCGTTGCCATAAAAACCTTCTGTTAAACTTTGTCTGTACTTAATACCATTTAATGTATATTCAATAGACCTACCAAAATTATCTCCTGTAGCTATATGAGAATTAAATGCATATAATTGTGTTGAAGGTAATATAGTTTTCATATGATTAAAATGATTATCACAATCATCAGCCGTTACTGGTTCTCTATCATCATAGACTAAATCAAAAGTTTCTCCTCCACTATAATCCCAACTCCAAATATTAAGTATATCTATGTTAGTACTATAGTTAGCTTTCCAAGTTAATGCTGCTTGATAAAGTTCTATATTAGGTTCAAGTATAACATGCCGAGTAACACCTTTTCGTTGAAATTCTGTTGCTGTCCAACCTTTTCCGAATCCAAATTCTAATACAGATTTAGGATTTATTGCATCACATAATAACTCTACACCTTTTACTAAAAAAGTTTCTTCATTTTTATATAAAATATTTTGACCTGCTATTTTATAATCAGTATCAGTTTCTTGAAAAGAACCACTTGCCCATTCTTGTAATTCCATTATGATACCTCAACCCAAGTAGTATCAGGATTAAAATAAATTGAAGCTGAACCATTTGAGTTTCCCCAATCTAAACAATGACCGAGAACTCTAACTATATCATCATCTCCATAATCTTGAACAGAACCTGTAACTATACCACCATCACGCAAATAAACAGGCCTACCTCGAGGTATACGACCAGATTGAGATACTTGCGCCATTCCTCGTATCAACATTCCGTCTGTTGTAGAATTTGTTCCCAACGCTACAGCTAATAAACCAGTAATTTTTGATTCTGTATCTATATCGGGTAAAGTCCATGCTGTAGAATCTTCTGATAAAACATAAATTAATCCTGCTGTTGTTGTTACACCACCCATTTGTATAATTTCACCAGTACCTTTTCCCAACGCACTTTGTATTGATGAACCCGTAGGATGTCCATGATTTACATTAAATTTTCCTACTGCATTTGTAGGAGGATTTCCTATTCGTAAATTTCCACTCGCACTTACTGCACCTGCATGTATAAGACCACTTGCACTTATGTTTCCAACTACTTCTAACTTTTCACCTGGAGAAGCTGTTCCGATACCCACATTCGCTGTTGCATCTTGTATTACAAAATGTGTTCGTGTAATACTCCCACTAGCTATAAAGAAATCACCAGATGATGCATGAATACCATAATTATACATTCGGTCATCTTTACCCGTTCTAATTTGATTATATGCATGTGCACCTGTCGCATCTCTAGTATTAACAGATAACATTTGTGGATTAGTACCATTAAGATAATTAGTGAACGCCCCTATACCACCACCATCAAGATAATCTTCATATGTAGCGTAATCAGTACTACTTCCTTTACATATTACCTTTGTATTAGCATTAAATGTATTAATGATATTATCTGATTCATTGAATACCCATTTTTCATTTGTGGCTCCGACAACACCATCATCGGGAAGTATTATATTACTTACATATATATCTCCCGTAGCTGTTATATCACCACTTGCACTTATTCCTGCACTTGCTGTTATTTCATTTACATATAATTTTTGACTTGCACTTATGTCACCTACTACTTCAAGTACTGCAGTTCCACTTCCACTTAATTCCATATTACCATTACTAGCACTTATGAAATGTCCTGGTGTATTGTTTCCTAAAAAGAAATCACCACTAGCACTTATACCACCACCTACGGTTAAAGCTTGTGGTGGTGTTTTTAATAATGTATTTATACCACAATATGCTGTTCCATCATTATTTGATTGTAAATTAAAAAATGTTTCACTACCAGCAATATTCCCACCGTGACCACTACCACTTGATATCATAAAAGCATCAGATGAATATTTAGTACCAAATGACCAAGCTCTATCCTCTCCTGAACCACCTCTATCAGTTCGTGTAGTAATATAAGCTCTATCGGCTGCGTCATCATCATTGACAATTAACAAAAATGGTTTTGTTGTATTATTATCTAATTTTTCAATAAGAACACCATAAACATCATCTACTCGGTCATCATCTCCCAATACAATATTATGGGTTACAGCATTTGGTTTAATGTAATTATCAGTATCATTAAATACCCATCTAATACCAACAGCCCCCACATCACCGCCATCTGGAACATAAACATTTTGAGCATAAATATCACTACTAGCAGTTATGTTTGTAAGTTCTAAAGTATTTAAATAAGTTGTTCCACTAGCAGTTATGTCACCTTCTACGGTTAATTCGTGTGATGTATCTTTTGTAGTTCCTATGGCTACATTTGAGTTTGCCCCGTTTATTGTAAATCTTACACCAGTAGTTCCACCGGCTCTAAAATCTAAATCTCTACCATTACCATATATGTCAATATCATTAGTTGTCGCGAAACTAACTGATTCAGATAAAAAGAAATCACCACTAGCACTTATGTCACCTGGTATTTTAAATACAATATCATTACTTCTATCACCGTGAGTAGAGGTCATTACAGATATTGCACCCGTTCCAGGTCTCTTAAATCTTAAGCCCGATGTAAGTATTTTATCAAATTGACTAATACCAAGACTCGCACTTATAGTTCCACTTGCGGTTATATGTGATGTTGTTGTCATATCACCAACTAAATGAAAAGTTGACTTTTGAGGTTGACGATTTAATGAAGCTATATTACCCAAACTTAACTTTTTCTGTTTTGCGAATACTTCCATAGATTCAGCAGTATCGTAACTAAATACATACGATTGTTCTGTATTGAAAAATATATCGGAATCACCTATTGCAAGATTAGGTAGACCTGATAAAATATAGTTATCACCGTTTTCTCCATACCACCCCTTAGCAATGAGATTATTACTTGAACTTATGTTTCCACTTGCGGTTATTTGATTAAATACGGGAGAGCTCCCTGATGTTATGACTTTTTTCCAGCTTGGCATATATTCCTCCTAATTATGGTTGGTTACTTGTGATAAGCCCACTTCCCAATGTTGCCACACATTAGGCCAATAACTACTTTGTTTGTTTTTCTTTTTTTAAAACTTCTTTATATTCTTCTTGTAATTTCATTACAATAACCATTAGATTTTCTAATTCATCACCTTGAAATTTACAACTTCTTAAAATTGTTAATAAAAATCTTATTTCGTCTGATGTTAAAGGATGTTTTTCACCACCTATTGTGAATCCACCATTAAAGTTTACTGCCATTCATACCTCTTATTCAACATAAATATAGATTTCGCCACTTTCAACTCTGATATTTCCATTTTTTCTATACTCTGTAACATTATCATTTGTTACAGCTGCAACTGCATATCCAGTTGGAGTTACACTTGTAGCAGTTTTTCCTACTGAACCTGTTGCAAATCCCCATCTATCAGCACTATCATCGAAGAAAAAAGCTGAACCGGAATTAGTACCTCCATTTGAAACAACTAAACCTGCGTCTCCTGCTGATGAACCACTATTTAAGAATAAAAATTGGTCTTTTACTTCTGTATTAGTAGTTGTTAAAGTTGTTGTATCACCTTGAACGGTTAAATCACCGACAACGATTAGATTATCACCTACCGTAACTTCAGAAGTTGTGTGGCCAATTGTAATTGGAACACCACTTGTAGCAGTACCAATCGTAATACCATTTGAAGTATTTGAATTATCTATATTTAAAGTTGAAGTTGAATCTAATGATATGCTTGTACCATCAACAACAAGTGTTCCTGCTATAGTTGTAGCATCTAAATTAGTCTGGCCATCTACATCTAAGTCACCATTAAAATCTACATCACCTTCAACTGATAAAGCTCCACCGATTTCTGCTGAACTAGCACTTAAACCTGTACTTGCTGAAATTTGTGCTGCTGTTATAGTTGTTGATGTAAAACTTGTTACAGATATATCTGCTGCTAAAGCATCTGAATCAACCCCACCATCTTTTATTGAAATTGTTCTAGCAGCTGAACCATTAAATGTAGTGCCTGTATTTAATTGTATGGTGGCATCATCTACGGTTAAAGCATTTGTTGTTGTTCCAATTGTTGTAGAATTAAATGCATTTGAACCAAGTTCTCGTGTTCCAACAATATTTGAACCATCTATCACTAAAGCTGTTGCTTCCGAACTTTGGTCTGCTAAACCTGTTGCAGTTATATCATTAAAAGTAGCTACACCAGCCACACTTATACCTGCACTTGCAGTAATGTTATTTAAGTGAGCGTTACTTCCACTCGTTATTATTTTTTTCCATTCAGCCATTACATTCTCCTAGTATCTATATATAAGTATATATTAATTATTTTTTCCTACAAAAAATTCGTCTTCAGTATGATTATAATAAACACCACCTCTTACAGCTGTTGGTGTAAATGTAAATCCACCTAATTGTAAAACACCTTGACCATTAACTTTTACCGAATCTAAACTACCCGTTTTTAACAAAAAGAAATCATCAGTTGCATTTACAGATTTAACTTCTAAACTACCAGTTACTATCATTGAACCACTAATAGTTTTATCATTTAAATCAAGTTGGCCACCTAATTGTGGTGTTGTGTCTTCAATAACATTTGTTATACCACCACCACCACTGGCAAGATTAGTATCACCAAAATAAAGTGTTCCACTTCTTGAATGTAATTTGTTACCTGATTGGTCACTACTATTTGGTATTTCTAATACTGAGGCAGATATATTGGTAATATTTATATGATTTACTTGAGTACCTTCCAAATCATATATTTGACTACTACTACCAGTCTGTTGTAGTAGATTCTGGAAAGTATCCGATATATTCTTATTCGTTAAATCGAATGACATATGTATAACCTTATTGTTTTAATTTTTTAATAACTTCAATTATAAATGATTTAGTACCCTTGTCATATTTAACTTTTTCACTATATTCTTTCAATATTGGTAAAAACTTTGTTTTATTTTCTACAAATTTTCTCAAAGTTATACCTTTTTTATTAAGCATATTTGAAATTTCAGTAATAGGATTTACTTCTTTAGGTTTATTAATTTCAGTTATTTTTATTTTAGGTTTAGTATTTTGTTGTTTATATTCTTTAACTTCAACCTTTATTTTCTTACTCGTATCAACTGAAAAATCTGATGTCCACGGTTCAAAATATGTATCATCTGCTATAACTTCAAGTTTCATTTTACCTGTATCATTTTCTTTTAAAATATTTTTTAATTTTTTTATTGGTACTTCACAATTACCATTTTTATCAATTGTTCCTTCAAATAATAAATTTATTCTAGATGATTCAATAACTAGACGAGATATCGCTTCATTAAGTTCTGCTCCTTCTAAATGTATCTTACACTTAAATGTTTCTGTTTTATCTGTGTATAGTTTATACGACATCTGGATTCTCCACTTTTATTTTTTTCCCTAGAACTTGTTCAGCTAACATTTCTACTTTTTCTAATGTAACTTGTACATCATCTTGTACTTCTTTTTTATCATCATAAACCTTTACACCTTCAATTCTACATATTAAATGTATAAGTTTTTTCTTCTTTTCTGGTTCTTGAGCTAAAAACTTCTCTAATCTTTTCTTTCTAGCTTTTGGTGTTGAACCACCTACACCTTCTTCTACTACGGTGACGACTTCTTCAACCAAACTCCATATTTGATTCATTTCAGCCCAAGTAGTATCAGCGTCTGTCCACTTAATTAAAGCCATATGTTTTTACTCATATATAAATATAGTTTTTTCATTTTTTTTTCTATTTTTTATCCACAATGATATGTACATGCTATTAAATACTTTTTATATTCTGTTCCATTATATGTAATTGTGTCTGTTACACTATTCCAATCAATCGTTTCTACAGACTTAGCTACCGTTGAATTTCTCAGTAAATCATCATTTTGTTTCTGTCCATATCCGGGTATAACAGATGAAACAATATAATCTCCATTGTCTATATTACCATTTTTATTTGTTACCCAAACTAAACCTTCACCTAGTGAGTTTATATTAATATGCATTTCATCACTTTCTACTCCCCATTTACTAACATATCCCTCATAACTACCTGATAATTTTGACATAACACCATATACTTTTTTAGATGAATCTGTAGTTGATAAACTCACTTTTGGTATACCAGTATGTAATGAAGCTGTATGTCTAGCCCATATTTCACCAGTAGATTCTACAATCATACCTATTTCATAACTTCCACTTGCAATTACACTTGGGTGTTTTCCTGTAAATGCAGATGGGTCAGTTACTCCACCACTTCCATCAGCCTCTATTCTACCCAAATGGGTACCATTACCATCTAGAAATGAAACAAACCATTCACCACCATCTGTATCAGGTTCCGAAACACCCATTTGTAAACTTAGTATATGATTATTTTGGTTTGATAATGTATTTTCGTGTTTTATCCTCATTATACAACTACCAGGCCCTGGACTATCTGTAATATCCATAAAATAAGTAGGAACCATACCAAATCCAGTTGCACCGGAAGGTTTATGAATTATTGAAGCAGATGCTATATAAGGTATGGCCCCCGAGTTAGTATCATCGTGTGACAACACAAAATATTCATAATCATAAGGTCTACCTATAAACCATTGGTGGTCATTCCGACTATTAGTAAAAACAATTCCATTACCTCTTTCTGTAGCATTATGTTGTGGGGCATGTAATCTTAAAAGAGTACTTGAATGTGTGGCATCTTTTCTATTATTTCCACAAAGAATCATAGTTGGATTGCCGATGGTTGCATTATCATCTGCTTCGACAACTAAACCAACATTACTTGAAGCAGATATATTAACTCTACCATCACCAAATTGAGGAGAAGTACTAAGCATTCCTTCTCCAATATTCAACAAACCTCCTGCAGTAAGTCTCATTCTTTCAGTATTATTTGTTCCAAAAATCATATTATCATTTTCACTCTGCCAAAGCTTAGCTTGTTCAAACGAATCTATTCCTACCAAAAATCCAGAATTAGATGCATTTCCAGTAGTAGTATTAGTAATGTGTATATAATTAGCAGCTGAGCTCCCTTGGTGAACTCCTAAGTTATAAGTTGTAGATGTATGACCAATGCAAAGTTGATTCATAAAATAAGAATCTCCATTTCCATCTAAATGTATTTTTACTGCATTGTTTTGATAAACATCAATAACTCCATCATCATTTGAATCATAAATTCTAACAAGAGTATCACCTGTTCCACTTCCATCTCTTAGTATAATGTCATCACGAGCTTCTATCTGTCCACTTGAAGTTATTTGTGCAAAAGTTGGTTTACCAGAAGTTGTTAAATCAGGTATACTTATAACAGCTCCTACTGCCACAGCACTTGTTGATGTTAGACTACCTTGACTTGAACCAGCTACAACTTCTCTTAGAAAAGAACCTGTTTGTTCACTACCAATTAAAGGGTCAATAGTATTTCCGTCTTGATTGTATCCTCTACCTTGAATAATTAAATCACCACTCATTGTAACTGCAGAAGCACTTATCATCAAATGGTCTTGAGAAGGCATTTCAATACCATATTCATCTCTGTGTTGATTATATCCTATCAACATTTTATTGTTAGGAATACTTGATGAAACATCTGTCCATCTTACAAATCTATCCGCTTCTTGATAATGTCTAAATGGTAAATCTGATGTAATTGAACCTGCATTATTTATTGCAAAATTTGTTTTTAAATTTAAAGAAGTAGCTAAAACATCACCGGATATATAATTTGCTTCTGAACCAGTATTTGATAATCTAAACTTATCAGAATAAATCCAATAATTCTCTGGAAGGCCTAATACTTGACAAACTTTATTACCCCAAAACTTATATCTTTTTAAAATTCTTGTGTCACCCATCGGTGTTGTAAATGGAGTTGTATTAGAATGAAAAATTATTGAACCTGATAAGTTGTTGTCTTTTATACTACAAGAAACATATTGATAGTCAACTGCATGTCCACCGATAATGGTTTCTTCAAAAGTAGGTACTGCAACTTTTCCTGAACCTATAGATTGTTCTGGTGCTTCTGTATATAAAGCACTACCTGTTGTGAATGCGGGGGCATTATAGTATGACATACTATGCATTGAATTAATACGACTAAGTGCATCTTCAGTAGTAACAACTTTACTCGTATTTGCATCTAAACTAACTAAAGAAGATGTACCATAGCTATATTTATAACCCTCTTCTGTATCTATTAATATTCTAAATTCATAATTATAATCTGACATATTTTATTCCTTATTATTAAGTTCCTTCATAACCACCCCCCGGAGAAGCTTCTTCATTACTTGAATTCCCAAATGTTGTCGGAGGTTCATTTGATGTATCATCTGTTGGCCAGCCTTGACCTCCTAAACCACCTTCAATTGATATAGGTGCTGCTGTGAATTTAAACATTCCTCCATGTGTTTCTAATTCTTTACTTTTTCCATCTTTATCACCATACCCAAAAATACCTTTATCACTATTTAATTCTATCCCTTGTTGTTTATGTGTATCAACATCAAGTAAAATTTGTGCACTATCACCAGATGAACTTATTTGGATATCTCCTGTTTCATCCATTTTAAAATGTTTAGATGATATTGCTATAGATTGATTTGATGATTTATAACTAATAAAACTTCCAGACATATCACTTACATCATCATTAGTACTATTGGCTTGTCCGAACTCACCTAAATATACATAGTCAGCGCCTGTACCAGTTGATGCAAAGAAACCACCATCATTAGTTGAAGTATCACCAAGAGCAATAACATATTCATCTGCAATATTATTTACACTTGCTGAACCTATATAAATACCAAGAGTTGAAGACCAAGCAGTAGTCTTATTATTCATCGTGATTCTTCCACCCGTATTAGGGTCTAAAACAAAATCAGTACCACTTGATAATGTACTTCCTATATCCCAATTTCCAATTGTACCTGCACTAGCTGATATTGAACCACTAAATACACCTGATGTTGCTGTTATGTCTCCTGTAATTGTTGCCTCTGTTGCAGTTAGAACTCCCTCGTGTGTAACTTTAAATACAGAATTTGCACCTAATGCTAATCCATCACTTCCAATATGAACTCCAGTATTACTATCTGCTATACTTCCTTTTGCACCTAATCTTATTTTTGGTGTGTCAGGAACAAGTTGAATATATTCGTCACCTTGACCTGCAGATAAATCATCTGATACTATATTCCATCCACCAATGTGACCGCCTGTAGCATCTATATCATCTGTTACAATTGTTCCTGACATTGATACAGCTGATGCCGTTATCTGTCCACTTGATTTTAATATTAAGTTTCCTGATGATGCTGAAATGATATTAGAACCAATATCAAATCCACCAATCTGTCCTGATGTATTCGCTGTAATTGTATTAGCAACAATATCACCTGTTATCTTAGCCTCAGAGGCAGTTATTTGACCACTTGCTTTTAATCTTAATTTTGAACCATCATTAGATTTAATTTCAGTTGTATTTGTTGTAAATCCTCCGATGTTACCTGCACTTGCAGATATCGTTCCTTCTATAAATGCTGAAGATGCAGTTATTTCACCACTCGCTTTTAATCTTAATTTTGAACCATCATTTGATTTAATTTCATTTGCGTCTGTTGTGAAACCACCAATGTTTCCTGTACTAGCACTTAATATACCACTTATATTTGCATCAGTTGAATATAAAGAACCACTTATTGTAGCTCCTGTAGCTGATAAAACTCCAACATTTGTTACATTAAATTCATCAGCATCACCAATTGAAATTCCATCAGTTCCAATCCATACACCATCAGTATTATCTGTAAATGAGGATTTTCCACCTAAATAGATACTCGGTGTACTTGAATCAAGTGTAACACCTGTACCATTAGTTGAAGATAAAGTATTAGTATTTATATTCCAATTAGCTATTTTTCCAGCTGATGAAGTTAAGACACCTTCTATTCTCGCACCACTTGCAATTAATTGTCCACTTGATGATACTGCGAAGTTTGTTCCAAATCTTACATAGTAATTATTACCTGGTGTGAAATCCATATAGTAACCAGTTAACTCATCATTACTATCTGTCTTATAAATTCTTGAACTAGCGGCATCTAATGTTATATTATTACCAACTATATCATTACCTGAAATATCCCAACCACCTAGTCTACCACTTTCTGCGACAATCGTACCACTCATTGACACAGCAGAACCAGATAGTTGTCCGTTATCTTTTAATATTAATGTTCCTGTTGATGATGAAATTAAATTTGAACCAATTATAAATCCACCAATAGAACCACTATCAGTATTGATGTGAGTAGCAATAACATCACCACTAAACTGACCACTTGTAGCTGTAATATCACCAGTAATTTTAGCATCAGATGCAGTTATTTGACCACTTGCTTTTAATCTTAATCCTGTATCACCACTAGCATTATTAGATTTAATTTCTGTGGCATTTGTTGTAAATCCACCAATGTTACCTTCACTTGCACTTATCACTCCACTTAAATCTACATTTGAAGCTGTTATGTTTCCATTTTCTAAACTAAAGTTAGAAGATGATATTCTAAGTTGAGTACCATCCCAATGCATAAATTGAGTGTCCTCTTGTCCAACAAAAAATTCATAATCAGAACTATCCAATCCCATAAGGATACCTTTTTTAGCACTATCATCGTTTGTGAAATCTGTAACTCCACCCAATCTAATTAATTGTGTTGATGAAGCTATTGTAACACTACCTTTTGAAAGACTATTATCAGTTACATTCCAACCAGCTATTTCTGAATCACCTCCAATTAACACATTTGAACCAGTTATCTGTCCGCCTGCTTTTAATCTTAGTCCTGTCTCTCCACTTGCATTATTTGATTTTATTTCACTTGTATCTATTGTGAATCCACCGACTTGTCCACCATCAAAAAATACATCTGAACCTGATATTACACCATCACTAAATAATTTTAAATTATCATTTGAACTTGATATTGAAGAACTATCTATTGAAAATTCAGCTATCTTACCAGATGTTGCATTTATTGAACCTTCAAGATATGCACTACCACTTGCATAGAATCCATATTTATCAAGTGTACCAAAAGTAGATGTTGTTATACCATCTAGTTTACCCATTCTAACTTTTACTCTACCTGATGTATTCCAATGAGAGTGAGAACTTATATTATCAACAACATCAATGAATGGTGCATTAGCATCATCAGCTGTTAAATAAACAGAACCCTGTCTATCAGCATTTGAAGTATTTCCAATTCTTACATAATCATATCCTATTTCTGGAGTATCTGAACCTGATAATACAGCTACTAATGATTGTGTTGTATTAGTAGAAATAACATGCAAGTCTGATTTAAAAATTTGAGAACCTGAACCATTAGCATCAGGTTTAAATCTTTGAGCTCTGATTAAATCACCAACTACAAATGAATGACCATATTGACTTCCAGTATCAAAAAATAAAGTATATTTTTTATCACCATCATCTAAACTAGCTGAATTTAATTTACCAGTATTAGAAACGAATAGAGAACCATTTGTTGCTCTAATTTGGTGAATCAATAATTCAAATACTGACATTGAACCTCTAACGGTTAAATCATCAACTGCAAAAGATGTTTTTCCATCTGAACCAGATGTGATTCTAAATCCACTACCAGCGAACCCACTTTCAAAAGTTGGTGATGAAATATTTCCGTGTGTTTTTATGTTTCCATTAACATCTAATTTTTCACTCGGAGTTATTATGTTGATACCAACATTACCACCATCTTGTACAAAAATACCACTTGTCGTTGTACCACTATCATCAGTTAAATATAATCCAGTTGAGCCAGCTGCTTGAACTTTTGGTGTCATAACAGAATCATCTGTAAGTATTTTACCATCAACAACTAATTTTTCAGCTGGACCTGTATCTCCGATACCGACATTTCCACTACCAAGTATAGTTATAGCACTATCAGCATCTCCACTACTATAAGTTCTTGTTCTGAAGTGCATTTCTGAAGCGTCATCGTTATGAAGACTATCAATAAACACTTTACCATTGTGACTATCAGACCATAAATCTAAACCAGTAGCGTTATCACTTCTTCGTAAGAGAAGACCACTATCAACTGAAGTTGTTTCAGATTTAATCTCTAATAATTTTGGAGTTGATGAATTAAAACCAATTGGTAATGAATTACCAGGAGATGTTGTGTTGATACCAACAGCTCCACTTTGTGAAACAAACAAAGTCACAGAAGCTGGGTGAAAGTGTACATCTGCAGATTGATTAGAAGCGTGTTTTAATCTAAGTGATTCTACATTATCATCTGTAAAAAATTTAATATCTTCGTTATCAGTTGTTCCAAATTGGAAACCATTATCATCAATTTTTATAAATCCTACTTGTGAATAGTTATTTGATGCATTAAATTTAATACCTGCTGCATTTTCATTACCAGCAGAACCTGTAGCATATATGTAAAGTTGTGCATTACTATTGCCAGCTTCGCGAAGATGTAATAGATTATCTGGACTTGTTGTTCCGATACCAACTTTACCATCAGATGTATTTATATTTAAATTATTTGCGTTAAGTCCTCCAGTTCCTCCTAAAGACATATAACTATCTTTTGCAACAATATGTGTAGTGGTATCATTATCTCTTACTTCTACAATAGCTATATCATCAGTTGAATAAAATTTAGCTATATTGTCATTACCTGATACAACTTCTAAAGGTCTGTCTGGGTCTGTTACTCCGATACCGACATTTCCACCAAGTGTATGAACTCCACTTTTATTACTTGCACTTATGTTTCCTGTCGCTGTTATATTATTTATATTATTTAAATTTCTTGATGCATCAACTATTTGTGTTCCAGATAAAGAAATTGTATCTGTTATATTCGGATTTCTTAAAGTAGATGCTGTTCCAGTAAATGTAGCTGTTTCAGTACCTTGTGATGTTATCTTTATAGTTCCTGCTGTTGATGCATCGATGTGATTGTTAGTTCCTGTAAATCTTAAATGATTACCACCTACATATACATCACCACTTGATGATATTTCACCAGCTACTTGTAATTCTTTATCAGGAGTCGCTGTTCCGACACCAACACGAGGTGATGTAGTATCAATATAAAATGCTGCAGTTCCATCGTGGTCATAAAATATTGTATCACCACCACTTGTTAATGAAATTCTATTATCACCATCTTTATCTTTAATATAATTTGTAGTTCCTGTAAATTGTATATCTGTAACATATAAATCACCACTTGCACTTATGTCACCATTTACCTGTAATGCTTTTGTTGGTGCTATTGTTCCAATACCAACATTTGCTCCAGCAGATGCTAATACTAAATTAGTTCCCTGTGCTGTATAAAGATGTGTATAAGAACCGCTAACACCTCCACCAAAATATGCGGCGCGAGAACCAGAAAAATCTTTTATTTCAAAATATGGATGGTCTGCAAACTCTGAAGCTAATGGTTGCATATCAAGAGAATCAGAACCCATTTTAACTCTAACTTTTGAACCTTCAACATGCAATGTTTCTGTTGGACTTGATGTTCCAATACCAACATTACCAATATGATTAACTCTCATTCTTTCTAGTAAATAAGTTGTATCGTTATTAGTACTTGAACCTGAATTTGTATAAACTACAAATGCTCCCGCACCCTCTTCTCCTAGATTACTAGCATTCATATCATCGATTCCAACTTCTGCTCCTACCCTAACTTGTGGTGTAGAGTTTGAATTTCCGTCTTTTAAATTAAAATCTATAAATGTTTTTTGAGCTCTTAAATCACCAGATGAATCAGCTTCTTCTTCAGCTGCTGAACCTGAACCGACATAATGTGTAAGACTTAGAAGTGTCGTTCCAGTAGTAGTGCCACTAGTATTAGATGCATGAGCTATATTTAATGGTGCTATTGGATTTGATGTTCCGATACCGATTCTTCCGAATGAACCTGTTTGACCTACTTCTAAATTTTCATTTACTAATGAACGACTTACTGATGATGATACAACATATAATTTTGAAAATTCTCTAGTTAAAGAACCTAAATCATCACCATCACGAGTAGCTGTTGGTAATAAGTCTCCACCAATTTGTGTGGCACCACCACCTCCTTGTAAGAATAAAGTTCCAGTTGAAGATATATTTGGATGTCCTATTTTAGTATCTACATCTTTTATCGTCAATGTATTATTAGCAGCTCCGCCTACGGCAACAGAAAGAGATGAACCTGAACTTCCAGCAGAATCTGTTTTAACAATTAGATGTCCAAATGAACCAGTTCCACTTCCACTTATATCACCACTAGCAGATATATTACCTGTTATAGAAAGACTATCACCGAAATCAATTATATCATCTGCTCCAGTCGAAACAAAGTTATCTGCTGTTATTGTTCCACTAGCTGATATATCTCCAACAACTTCTATATATTTAAATGAACCAGTACCATCAGATAAAATATCACCACTTGCACTTATGTTTGCACTGGCTGTAATATTGGAAGATGATAAATGTGTAATTGTAGTTGAATCGATTGTTCCACCATTTATTTGGTCACCACTTATTTGGTCATTACCTATTTGACCTGCTATTGTATTAGCTGATATACTTGTACCTAAAGCTGTTGATGAACCCGCTATTGTTATTGTACTATTAGCTAATCTATCATTTACTATTTTACCGGCTGTTAGTCTGTCAATAACTTTGTCGGCTAATGTAGTAGTGACATCTTTTCCATCAAATGTGTTAGCATATATTGTTGTACTAGCACTTATGTCACCTTCTACTTCTAATTTTTTTGTTGGAGATAGTTTTCCAATACCAACATTGTCACCATCTGTTTTGTTTAAAATTAAATCTCCTACACTATATAATTCAAATTCGTGACCTGAAGCTGCTGATGTGTGTATAGTTCCTCTTGTTGTTCCACTTCTTTTTAAAACAATGTGGTCTCCATTATCTTGTCTATCACTTGTAATTGGTACAGCTGCATTTTGTCTAATATTTACTACAGAATCTGAAACGGGGGCACCACCAATTAAAATTTTATCTACATCAATATGACTTATTGAACCCGTTTTCGAACTAGTTATATTAGAGGCAGTAACACTAGCGAATTGAACATCAGAAGTTGTAGTCAAACCCGATACAACACCTGAAATGTTATCACTAGTAAATGTCATATTAATACCAGTCTGACCACTTGTATCTGAAACAGATAAATTTGTATCATCCATTATATCAATTTCATTTCGTGTAATCACTTGATTACTGATTGTTATATAATCTCTTGTACCAGCTAATGTAACATCACCTGTATTTGTTCCACTTAAATTTGAACCAACTATTGTTCCACTCGCACTTATATTATTACCAGCAGCTAAATTACTTGCAGTTATATGTCCTTGAATTTCTACACCACCGACTTGAGTTTGAAATTTTTGATTACCATTGTGATATATCGTAACACCAGAGTTATCAACAGCTGTTATATAATTAGCTCCATCTTTGTCTTGTATGTCTAGATTTGAAGCTAATATTTTTAAATTACCATAACCAGCGTCGTGAATGTATGAATTAGTTCCATTATGATATATTTGTAAATCTCTACCTGTTCCTAAAGTTATTTTTCCACTATCAGGTAATTGTACTCTACCAAATGAACCGGTTGAATATACTGAACCACTTATATTTGTAAACTCTCCTTCTTGTGCAACTGAATTTAAAATTGAAAATGGTAAATCGTGTTGATGGTCTCCTTTGGCATATTTTGTTTCGGCCGCTGCTCCTGGAGTAGATGTAGTTCCTATGTTAGTTGGATTATCTGTGTATGGTTCTAGATTAGTTGTTACCATTTGACCAAATGCAGTAACATCACCATATACTTGGATAGTGTCCGCTATCAAAGTTTCTACTTCAGCTGCTCCACCTTTAATTTCAATACCATCTGAATCTGCTTTGATATACTTGTTAGGTGAATTCCAAATTAGAACTCCCTCATCAGTTATTTCTGTTTTAGGTGTATGTATTTTTACAGCTATATTATCATAATTTAATTTGACTTCAGGATAATTACCATCATCTGATAATGATACATTATATGAAGCTGTTGAATGTACTGAACCTGTTATTACCATTTTAACAGCTTCTATAGGTGTAGGAACACCCGCTACAAAACTTCTTGTAACATAATTTGTAGTAGATGGTGAATAAAATGCTTTCGGATAATTAGTAAATCTTGTCCAAGAAGGTGATTCTTTATCTGCTGCATAGAATAAATCTAAATTTTGATTCGTAAAGGCACCATTCTGAGAAGAACCTTTTGTAAGAAAACTAACCTCAACCGTTTCACCCGTAGTAAATTTCGTTTCACCACTAGCGGTAACTGATTGTGATAATTCAAATTGAAGAGTACTTATATTTACTTTTGTTGACATTAAATCTCTCTATTAGATATATATATATATTTTTTGTTATTTTTCATTATTTTTACTCTGACTCTAAACCTCCGCCTCCACTACCTTGTTCTGCTTGTACAGATATTTGAAAACATCTATTTCCAGCAGCTGGATTAGAAGCAGTTACATTCACTTTTATTGAACCGGAGTTCCATAAGAAATATTGATTAGTACTATTTATAGCTATAGTAGATGAATTTACACCCCAATCCTTAACATCTTGTCCTGTATCACCATCAGTATCTTCTTCAAATCCCCCGTTATTAATTAAACTAGTTGCAGTACCTGTCGTATCAGATAAACTTCCAGAAGAAAGTTTTACTTTACCAGTACCTTGACTACTACTAATTACTAAACCTTTTTCTACACTTGATAATTTAATATTATCTATACTAAGTACAGAATCTGATATATTAAATCCACCTATTTTACCACCGTCAAATAGTACATTAGAACTAGTTATCTGACCATCTGTAAATCTTTGAGCTGTTCTTAATATTAATCCACTCGCACTTAATTCATTACTACTTATTGAAAATCCACCAATTTCACCACCATCAAATAATACATCTGAACCTGTTATTTGTCCTGATGATTTCATAAATAAATTGCTTGCACTTATCGATGTGGTATTAAGTGTAAATCCACCTATCGTTCCACCTGTAGCATCTATATCATCTGTTACAATTGTTCCTGACATTGATACTGCAGAGGCTGTTATTTGACCATTTGATTTTAGTTTTAAAGTTCCTTGATTTGATTCGATTGAAGTTAAACCAATTTTAAACCCACCTATATCACCTTGACTTGAACTAAGTATACCTTGTATATTAGCATTTGATGCCGTCATATTTTTCATAACTAAATCACCATCATTTTGAAGATGGAATTTAGATGAAGAAATTTCTATATTACCATTAGCACCACTTATAAATTGAGCAAATTCTCCACTTGGTGTTCCGAATAAAAACTTTGGTGTTTTAATATCAACACTAGAACCACTTAAAGTAGTATTAGTAGCTACTAATTTTATACCATCAGAAGACCCACTAATATAATTTGTTTCACCACCAAAATAAAAATTGTTTGTTAATATATCAACAGATGAACCACTTAATGTAGCATCACCTGTTACTATTTTTAAATTTCCATTTGACCCACTAATATAATTTGTATTATCACCGAGTAAAAATCTCGGTGCACCTAATATTACTTTACTACCACTTATGTCTACTTTAGAAGATGTTATATTAAGACTACTTCCATCAAAATGTATTCTATCACCATCAAAGTCACCAACTCTAAAGTTTCCATTTCCGTCTATATAGACACCATCTCCTGCTGTTTTAGATACACCACTACCGACTGCAATTATTCCATTATCAGAATTAGAATCTAATACAATGTTACCACCTGTTAATGTACCATTAGTACCATCAATTATCCAATCAGCGATTGAACCAGATGTAGCTGATAAATAACCATCTGCATTAATTGAAGCACTTGGTGTTGAGATTGTTGTAGCTGCTACATCACCACGAACGGTCAATGTACCATTTTTATATTGTAAATAATTTGAACCACCAGAACCAGTCAAGAATAAAGCTGAAGCAGTTATCTGTCCTGTATTTTTAACTTTAAATGAAGAATGTGAAATAAATAATTCTTCCGCGACAGATGACGCTGATAAAGTAAAATTAGTACTTGATAAACTTGTATCATTTATTGTAAAACCACCTATGGCACCTTCTGTTGAAGTTAATTTACCACTTAGTAATGCATCTGAGGCTGTAATATTACCACTACTATCAAGTTCAAAATTATCTGATTTAATTGTAGCTCTTGTACCATCAAATTTTATAAATTTATTTGAACCATCACCGGCAGAAAATTTACCTTTACTACCTGCATATTCTAATTGAACACCGGCATTTCCAAAAGTTGTATTTTGTATAGTTATTTTTTGATTAGTAGAATCAAGTGTTATATTAGAACTTGATATTACACTTGTTCCTATATACCAATTACCAATACTTCCCTTTGTGGCATTGATACCACCTTCTAAGAAAGCTGAACCAGATGCATAAAAACCATATTCATCAAGTCCTGTACCTATACTTGGGAAAGTAGTAGAAGTAATACCTGATAATCTACCAATTCTTGTTTTAACTTTTGAACCAAATTCTGAATGTTTAGTAACATCATCAACTACATCAATGAATGGTGCATTACCATCATCAGCTGTCATATAAATTGAACCTTGTCTACTTGAAGTAGTATAGTTTCCTATTCTTACATATTCATAACCTGCTTGTGGTATATCTGTTGAACCTGCATCCATTGAACCAGTAAGTCTAGCTATAGATGAAGTAGTATCAGTAACAGATATAATAGCTAAATCTGATTTATAAACTTGAGAGCCTGAACCATTAGCATCTGGTTGCCATCTTTGTGCTCGTATTAAATCTCCTGGTCTAAATGAATGACCATACCCTGAACCTGTATCAAAAAATAATTTAAATTCTTGTTCACTGGTATTTGTTATACTGGCCGATATTATTTTACCTGTATTTGAAATAAATAAATTACCATTAGTAGCTCTTATTTGATGTATTAGTAATTCATAGACACTCATATTACCACGAACGGTTAAATCATCAACGGTCAAAGAAGTTGCTTCAGAGCCTGATTCTATTCTCCAACCTGTTCCCGCGAAACCACTTTGATAAAATGGTGATGAAATATAATCTGTTGTTGTTGTCGTATTATTTAAAGTAAGTGTTCCAGCTACATCTACATTTCCGTCTATGTCAACTACATCTAAATTAGTTGTTCCATCGACATCTATATTACCAGATATATCTAAACTACTGAATATTCCAACACCACTTGAACTTATGTTTCCGGCTACGGTAAATTTATCACCGGGAACATTTGTTCCAATACCAACTCTTTGTGTCGAATCATCTATATAAATTGCATCATCAAAATTAGTAGTTTTTATTTCTATATCACCACCATCATTTTGAGTTCGTATTGTTAAATCTTCAGAAGAACCTAATGTTATAGCTGCATCCATATCACCAGATGAATCACCATCAGTTTTAAATACTATATTTCTAGTGCCAGCGTTAAGTTTATGTAGAGTTAAGTCACCGTTGGCATCTATTTCTTTTGATTTAATCCCTCTAGTTGTAACAATATGTCCACTAGCACTAATACCTGCACTCGCCGTTAGAGCTCCTGTTATATCTAAATTATCAACAATGTCAATGGCTGTTCCAGAACCACTAGCTTCGAATCTACTAGCATATACAACACCACTCGCACTGATGTCACCAACTACTTCTAATGTTGTTGTTGGACTTGTCGTTCCGATACCAATTCTACTTGTAGATTGGTCAATAAATAAATCATTTGTATTGAATGAGAAATCTGTTCCCATAAAATCAAGAGTAGCTCCACTTGATGAAATTGCGTGTCGTGATACATCATAATGTAAAGTATTTGTTCCATTCGATATTTTTAAATCACCACTTCCACTATATGAACCTGCTACGGTTAATGTATCACTAAGTACTCTAGAATCTGTATTGATTCCTCCAAACATAGCTTTACCATAAAAATAACTATTCTGTGTACTAAAAGTAATTTTATTATCACCCGGAGTCCCACCGGCATAAGATTCATTAATATCAGGTCCTATTTGTATAGAACATAAGTTTCCATTAAGAATTAATGGGTTATTCAGTCCACTATCACCGACAATTATTTGAGAATTTGAGGCTTTGACAATATCTATTAAATCTCCACCAGATGGACTTATTCCTTTTAATGAACTTGCAGCGACATATCCACTCGCACTTATGTTTCCATCTACTCGTGCGTCAGAACCAGTTAAATGAAAACCAATTGAACCTGTGTGATGAATTTCTAAAGACCCAGTAAATTCGTGTCTATCATCTTGTGTATCACCGAATCGTGTTGAACCTTCAGAAGTAATAATAGTTATTTCTTCTGTTATATAATTCTCTGCCTTTACATCTCCATTTACAATTACATTTCCATTAAAAGTTGCTCCTAATTCACCGTGAATACGAGAAGCACTTATTATCTTACTAGAACTGACTGCACCTACATCACCATTAAATGTTACTGCTCCATCAAAAGTAGATGTACCTGTCACATCTAACGAAGAAGCTGTCAATTCACCTGTAAGTAATGTACTTGACGCAGAAATAACACTAGCAGTAACTTGTGTAGTTGAAATCTGTCCTTCAGTAGTATCACCACTACCACCTATACTAACTCCTCTAGCTACTATAGATTTGAAATCACCAGTTGAGCCTGTTATAACAGCTCCTGCTATATATGCTTCTGATGCTGTTAATTTACCGGCGGCGCTTACTTTAAACGCACTAGAAGAAATAAATGAAACAGGGTCATTAAGAACTTGACTACTACTAAGTATAAAAGTATCTGTTGAAAGGGCATCATCTGATATTGTAAAACCACCAATTGTACCACCAGCTTCTACAGCTAATTGTCCTGACATAGTAACACTACCATCAGGTTTCAAATGAAATTTAGATGAACTTATTTCTACTTTACCACTAGAACCACTAATAAATTGTGTTGTTTCACTACCTACGAAAAATGTTTTAGCTCTAATATCGAATAAATTATTAGCACTGCCAAATTTCATATAAGAACTAGAATCTTGAACAAATTCAAATCCTATACCACCATTTGAATATTCATCTGTATTAGCTCCGAGAACAGAACCAGAATATAACATAAATCCAGAACCACTACCAGCCGATGCACTATTAAATCCTAAATAACCTATACTTCTTAAAAATGCTGAAGATTGACCACTAACTTCAATACCATCACCTACTGAATTACCAATAAACATCTGACCCGCTATTAAATTATCTTCACCAGTAATAACCGTAGCAGGTCCGGCGAACTCAATCCAAGAAGAAGTAATAATTAAATCAGTATTAGTAGTAACTGCTTTAGCTTTTTCATTATTTTTATTTAAAAATTCAAACTTAAATTTAAATTTATTATTATCTAATCCAAAATCACTACCAGATTGATTTGCCATAGGTGGCATTAATACTCTAAATGATTGACTAGTAGGATTTAATCCTTCTGATATCTTAAAGTCAATTTCATCTTCAAAAGAAGCACTTGTTGTTTGTATTGTATGTTGCGTTAAAAATGTATAGTCATTATCTGTTAAAGTCGATAAAGAACCACTTTCTAAGTAACTTATTTGAATTGAATCTACTTGACCACCATAAGTTTCTAAATTTTTAATTGTTATGTCAGCATATGACCTATTAAAGTTAGCATTATCAATATCAGCTTCAAGTTGTTCTGAAATTGCTAAAGTACTTTGAATTAAAGATGAACTTTGAAAAAATAAAGGAGAGAGATTTGAAAAACTTTTTCGTATATTTAATGGTATAGTAGTTCTTAAATTATATACATCTCTATATTGATTTGGTACATTAGATAATTGCCCTACAATAGTTAATGTTCCAGTTCCATCAATTATATTTTTTTCAGTTCTAAGAGGGTCTTGTTTTACCCAAATATAACAAACAGCTGCTCCACTAATATCAGAATGTTGTGTTACACCAGACCATATTAAGGTACCTGCTGCATCTTTTGCTTCTATTAAAATATTTCCATAGTCTTTTAATGGTAAACCATTTAGTGGTTCTGTAACATAAAGACTAAATGCGTGTTTACCAAATCCAATCTCACTAGGCAGACCACTAATATTAAAGTAATCACCTACAGGTGATTCTAGAAACACATCTATATTTTCTAAATCATATTGTGGTGGATACTTCTTATTCTTATCAAACGAAGGTGGATATCTTTTAATTGCCAAATAAATTCTCCATGATTCTACATCTATAAATATTAATTTTATGAGAATCTTTTAAAGATTAATAAAAATTATTAATATTTATTAATATGAAGAAAATCAGGTCAATATCAATAAGTAATGAAATAGATGAACTATTAGAAGAAGATAGTAAAATGAGAGGATTAACCGTATCAGCTAATCTTTCAAGAATATTATTTGAACATCTTTCAAATGGTAAGAAGGTTGGTAAGAAATTATCTGTTATACATAAGTAACTTTACTAATTCCATTCTCTACATCAATAGGAATCAATGTATCCATATAATCTTTGATTGTATCTAAGTGAGTTAT
>CEUI01002159.1_pt1 | contig 27004 bp, 38 predicted proteins | sample 531411 | NCBI WGS metagenome assembly CEUI01 (sample SAMEA2622841, study PRJEB7988) | marine metagenome | isolation source: saline water (ENVO:00002010), including
TCTGAGGATTCTAACGGACATAAAACCTACGACTTTAGTGGTGAAGATTATGAAATAGTTGAGACTAATGCACCTCTTTCATACGAAACTAAAGATTCTGAAGGTAATGATATTACAGTTACGTTTAACGAGAGTGGTCACATCCACTCAGAGATAGAAACAGGCCAACACTACCACCTTAAATGGGATGCTAGTAAGAAGGTTATTGTAAAAGACGATACTGCATTAACCGAATGTCAAACCGCAGAGAGTTGGAAAAGTGTCCGTAATGATCGCAATAGGCGTTTAGCAGAAACGGATTACCTAGCATTATCAGATCAGACGTTGAGTGCAGGGATGAAGACTTATAGACAGAAGCTAAGAGATGTTCCTAAAGATAATAGCGATCCTAATAACATCACTTGGCCTAGTAAACCTTAATAAAAATGGCTTATAGGAACTTTACTCAAAACACTTTTAATACTGCCAGCACTTGTTTTTTCTTACTTAACAGTAAAAAGTGCAGTCAATTTTTTTAAAGCTGATGAACTACGTTGCCTTTCTCTTAATATATACCATGAATCAAGAAATGAGAGTACGGCTGGACAAATAGCAGTAGGTCAAGTTGTTTTAAATAGAGTAAAATCTGAATTTTTCCCTTCTAATATTTGTAGTGTTGTTTATCAAGGAATTCATCGCAATGGATTTCCCAGTAAAAATCGTTGTCAATTTTCTTGGTATTGTGATGGTAAAGATGATGAACCTACAAATGTTTTAGCATATAATAAATCAACCGAAATAGCCCAATGGTTGATTGTGTCTAATAAATGGTTACCTGACCTTACTGATGGTGCATTGTTTTATCATGCTAATTATGTTTCTCCAAAATGGAATAAAACTAAACGTAGAACACTTCAAATTGACCACCACATATTTTATAGATGAATCCAGCAGATTATCAATATATTCACGGAAAACCTATGCCTATGCCTGAAGTAAATACTTTATATAGTATGGTAATGGATCTTGGCATCCCTGCTTGTGTTATTATAGCTTCTTTCTGGTTTATTAAATACACAACTGATCAATCTAGAAAAGAACGAGAAGAATTTTGGAAAAAAGATGCAGAGAATGATGCTAAAATAATGCAACTTGTTGAAAAATCTTCAGATGCTATTATGTCAATAAAAATAGCACTAGAGCAAAATACTCAAGCTATTAGAGAATTAATTAAACAACAAAAATGATCCAAGCAATTCCTAATGAGGAAACTGTAGACACAGAGGAATTGTGTGACACAATAGAGAAAAGTTTTGAAACTTTTAAGGATGAACTTAATCTTTACAAAGAAAATGGTCTGATAGAGCATTGGTTTAATGCTATTAAGATCATGAGAGACATGGCAGACTCTATTGATAAACTAGAAATTGAAATGCAAGGAACAATGAACTAATGGAAGAAATAATAGAGAAAAAAACAGTTAAGGGGAACCCTTCTCCACCAAAAAAGATGACTGTTAATGAACAGATAACTGTTGCACGATTTTATGGAAGATTAGTAATTTCATTCTTTGCTTTTGGTATATTTCTTTACATTGTTCACATGATGTTAATTGCTGATGTAGAGATGGCACAAAGTAGTCGTGATTTACTTAATATTTTAATCGGTAGCTTTATTAGTGTGATTTCGGGTATAGCTACGTTTTATTTTAATGGTGACTCTGATCTAATGGAAGACAAAGCACCACAACATCAACCAAGGAAAGAAGAAACAGATGGAAACACTACTACTTAACTTTGTAAAAAACATGATTGCATCAAAGTTTACTGAACTTACTGCTAATCAAGCAGAAAATATTATGCAACAAACAATGTCCTCTAAAGAGATTAAAGATATTGATAAAAAAGTAGAAGCAATGAAAGATAATGCCCACAAATCCTTGAAGGAACTAATATGGGGATGATTACAGATCATTTCTCAGAAAATGAGATGAAATGTAAGGGTTCTGGTGATTGTAAAATGGTTCCTGAGTTCATGGAAGCATTAGAAACCATTAGGGTTGAATTAGGCAAACCATTAATTGTTTCAAGTGGTTATAGATGTCCTGAATACAATGATGAAGTGTCTAGTAGTGGTTTAACTGGTCCACATACTACTGGTAGAGCAGTAGATGTAGTTGTTAATGGTGGTGATGCTTTTAAAGTAGTTGAACTTGCCATTAAACATGGGATGACAGGTATTGGTGTGTCACAAAAAGGGGATCACAGTAAAAGATTCCTTCATTTAGACATGCTGATACCTAATATGAGTAAACCTCGTCCTTGGATTTGGAGTTATTAGTGAACATGGAAAAAAATAGCCTAGGTTTAGAGTCACTTCATACAGTTCTTACACAAGAACTTTTAAATAGAGTTCGTAGTGGTGAAGCAACTGCTGGTGATCTTAATGTTGCCAGACAATTCCTTAGAGATAATCATATAGAAGCTTCTCCAGTAGAAGATAGTCCATTAAAAAACCTCCTAGAATCATTACCACCTCCTGAGTCTGTTGAATCCTGCAACTGAAGCAGAACTACTAAATAGACTTACGTTCCCCCTCTTCCTTACACATGTCTGGAAGCACCTGCACCTCCCTTCTCCTACACCAATCCAACAAGATATAGCTACATACCTTGAGGATGGTCCTAGAAGACTAGTCATTGAAGCATTTAGAGGAATAGGTAAAAGTTACATCACCTCTGCATATTGTTGTTATTGTCTCCTTAAAGATCCTGAGACTAAAATCTTAGTTGTGAGTGCAAGTAAGATAAGAAGTGATGACTTTAGCACATTTACCCAGAGATTGATCTTAGAAATGCCTGTGCTGAACTTTTTAAAGTCACGGGACCACCAGAGGCACTCTAAAATTTCTTTCGATGTCGGCCCTTCTACCCCTGCTCACGCACCATCTGTAAAAAGTGTGGGTATAAGTGGTCAAATGGCAGGTAGTCGTGCTGACTTAATTATTGCTGATGATGTAGAAGTACCAAATAACAGTATGACCCAAGGTATGAGGGATCGTATTGCTGAAAGTGTTAAAGAATTTGATGCCATATTAAAACCAAGTGGAAGAATTATATTTTTAGGAACTCCACAAAGTGAACAAACACTCTATGAAGTACTCCCTGACAGAGGTTATGAGTTAAAGATATGGTGTGCTAGGGTTCCCGATGAAAAACTGAAGGAAAGGTATGGGGCAAGGCTTAGTGACTACATACATAATCATAAGGGAGAGGTAGGAGATCCTACAGATCCAGATAGATTTGATAAGTACGATCTTGAGGAAAGGGAATTAAGTTATGGGAGAGCAGGTTTTAGTTTACAGTTCATGCTGGATACCAGCTTATCGGATGCTGACAGGTATCCTCTTAAGCTACATGATCTTGTAGTTATGGACATCCCTCAAGAGAAGGGACCACAAGAAGTCATTGCAGGAAAACTTAATCATACAAAACTAACTGACTTACCTAATGTGGGACTTGCTGGGGATGGTTGGTATGGTCCCTTGGATCTACCTAGTGGATGGGAGGAGTTTACTGGTTCAGTTATGAGTGTTGATCCTAGTGGTAGAGGAAAGGATGAAACTGCTTATGCAATAGTGAAGATGCTTAATGGTAATCTTTATCTTTGTAAAGCTGGAGGTTTTCAAGGGGGTTATAGTGATGACACCATGAAGACACTTGCAACCCTAGCGAAAGCTTACAAAGTTAATCTTATTATTACTGAGAGTAATTTTGGTGATGGGATGTTTAGTGAGTTGCTGAAACCACACCTAAGACGTATTTATCCTGTTGATGTTGAAGAGGTGCGTAGCACTACACAAAAAGAAAGAAGAATAATAGATATTTTAGAACCAGTAATGATGCAACACAGGCTTATTATTGACCCAAAGGTTATTAATGATGATTACAACTCAACTAAAGAGTATGTTGCAGAGGATTCCTTAAGGAAGATGTTGTTGTATCAAATGACAAGGATAACTAGGGATAGAGGTTCTTTAAGACATGATGATAGAGTTGATGCTTTAGCAATGGCAGTAGGTTACTGGGTAGAACAAATGAGTGCTGACCAGCAGGATGAAACAGGAAGACAAAAACAAGAAGCATTAGATAGGGAACTGGAGAAGTTTATTGATGGGGCTGGTGCTAGTATAGCTAAGAAGGGAAGTTTAGGTGAGGTTAGTTATAATTATATTAATACTATGAATCATTAATAGTGCTGGTATTATTATAATAATTATTATACCAGTATATATTTATTATTATAGTTATAATTATACTAGTATTAATACTAGTACTTATTAATTATTATTATTATAAATATTATTATAAATATAATACTAGTATTATAGTTATTATATAGTTTGTAGATAGTTATGGTGTGTCCTAGGTATATCCTATGGGGTCCACTCGTAAACTTTTGGTAGAAAAATTTGTGTAGTTGACTACGTTATGCTCCCCCCGAAATCCCCCCTTACCCCCCTCTTCTGAATCCTGAATTTGCGGTTTTTATTGTTTCGCTAATTAGAAAAGTAATGATTTCAATTAGTTAGCAGGAGCCAATTAGTTTGTAATTTCAACTTAATTGTTTTTCTGGAAATTAAAAATTAGAATTTCATTCATTTTTATATACTATCGATTTTTCATTATGATGATTGACAATATTATTAATCATTTTAATTTTCATTGTACAAAATAAAACTAAATGAATAAAACCATAACCCATCATTCATTTATAAATATCCCAAACCATAATCCATCATTTAATTCTAAATCCCTAGGTTTCAAATTATATTCTTATGTCTTATACATTTATTTTGTGGAGTGCTGCGGAAATTCTTATATAAGACATAATACATTTAATGAGTGAATATCGGGGTTTTTGATCAATAAAAAAATTTCCTCAATGATTTCAACTGTTTTGTAAATAAATTCACTTAGGTATTTACATTCATAGGGAAACATGAAAACATGACTTTACGTTATTCATTTTGATAACGTGATTCTCTAATTCTCATTATAAAGAAAGGTATTTATGTCAAACTCAACACAGCTAACAAATTATGGTTTAGGTCTTGATATTTCATTGGCTGAACTCGAAACCATACCAACGCCACCACCGGGATTTAATGAACAGGGTGTTATCACTCATCAAACAGTCCCTCACAGTACTGTCATTAATAACATTATAGAGAGTGCTAATAACATCGGTATTGAACTAGACAATTTTAAAACTGGAACAACTCATAACCATAATAGATTGTTTGGAATTTGTGATGTCTTTTTTGATAAGCACAACGCAGATTATAAAGGAATAATGGCATTCAGAAATAGCCATGACAAAAAATTCCCAATAGCACTAGCTGGAGGATCAAGAGTAACAATATGTGACAATTTAATTTTTAGTGGTGAGATTGTAATTAAGACAAGACATACAAAAAATGTCTTTTCAAGGTTACCAAACTTAATTTTAAGGGCTGTCCAGCAATTAAAATTTCTTGATGAAATAAATGATAAAAGAATAGAAGCATACAAGGGTAGGGAAATTAAGAGTGAATCATGGGTTCATGACTTTATTATAAAAGCCTGTGATGCGGATATTCTTTCACCATCAAATATCTATAAAGTTTTAAACGAGTGGAGAAGTGAAGAAGGAAGTCAAAGTTCAACGCATCAAGAGTTTGAACCTAGGAACTTGTGGTCACTTAATAACGCTTTTACAGAAAGCTTCAAGTGCTATAAAAATCTTGATCAAGTGACAACTCGAAACATCAAGCTATGTGGTCTAATGGATAACATCGTAGGTTTAGATACCAGCAATATAATTGAACTTACCGATGATGAATTTGAAGCAATGCCAGTTGAAGTAATGCCTAGTGATATGTCTGATCAAGAAAGAGCAAATTTAGAAATACAAGAACGTATAGAAGAAACAGTTTAATTTTAATTCCCTAGGGTTCAAATTAGAATCCTAGGGTTTCCGCAAGGATACATTAATAATAGTGTATCCTTCAGGAAAGCAATTAAGTTTTCTTGAACTCTCTAATTCTCATAACTTGAAAGGAACATATTATGGGAAAAGATAAAGTTGAAACCCTAGAAACTGCACTTAAAACTTTTAGACTTCAATTTGAAGTTAAAAAAAGAGTGCTGGCTGAAACAGTTGTTGAAGCAAAAACCAGAACTGATGCAATAAAACAATTTAAATCTAGTAGTAATGAATTAGATTTAGAAAGTGCTATTGCTTCAGGACAGAATTTTGGTAATGAGTTTGTAGGTAATAGCGTTCGAGCTATTCCTACAAATTAATATCTTTTCTAGGGAAGCAATAAAGTTTCCCTAGTTTTTCTCTAATTCTTATTTTTATGAAAGGTATTTATGTCAGTTGATCAAACAGCAACGCAAACAAATGAATTATTATTAAAATCGGTAATTCAGAATATTGATGAAAATAGCCGATTGAAAAAAGAAATCCACAGTTTGAAAACTAAACTTGGTAGGGCAAGAATGGAAATTCTGTGGGGCAAGCCTAGTTATGGTGTTTATTAATTAATCTTTTCCCTAGGGAGTTAATTCTAATTCCCTAGGTTTTTTTTATTTCTCTAATTCTCAAAAGGTAACATGCAAAGAAAAATTGAAATGCTGATAGTGGTTGGAATTGTAATTTTAGGGATTGGAATTATTTGCGAAGTGATGAGAATAGAAAGAGACATTTATAATAAATATTATTCACCATTTCAGGAAGGAAATTAAAATGATTGATTTATTCAGGCACTTAAATGCTAGTGAGGAAAAAGAATTTAGACAATGGGCAAAAGATAATTATAAACCCTTGGACCCTATTAAAGGAGTTTGGCATCCAATTGTACAAGATGAGTGCAAGCTGATGAACGAGCAACATTATGAAAGGAAAACTAACAATGGATAAAAACCTTGTACATATTGCTTTTAATGAATTAACAGAAGCAATAAAAAAAAGTGATAAATACTCATACCTGGACCCATCGGAATTTATGTTGATGAGTGAAAATATAGAAGGTTCAATACCTTTTAAAAATAAATTTACTCGAAACTATATTTTTGTAAATGATGGAATGCTTGAAGTTCCCCAAACTGATGAACCATTCATGAGGGGGGAATTCTAATAAACTCTAAAAAGATATTTAATTAAAACCCTAGGGATATACTTTTATATTTCTAGGGTTTTTTGTTTTTTGTCACTTCTCTAATTCTCAAAACTTATGTATCTACTTTCAGAAAGCCACAAATCTTTAAAAAACGATATACAGGGAAAATTTATTTCTAAAATGCTGTACCTTGAACCTAATAAAATACTTTGTCCCAATTCGGGGGATTGTATGCATTTATGTTTAAAACAAATTGGCAGGATGAAATTTAAAAATAGCAGGAACGCAAGATTGGAACGGACAAAGCTATTTTTTCAGGATAGGGAATTATTTTTAATGAAACTTCATGTTGAAATAAAAGAACTCTCTAGATTAGCAATTAAAAAAGGTAAAAAACCGCTGGTAAGATTGAACGGAACGTCTGACATTGATTGGACACAGTTTGATATAATTAATAATAATCCTGAAGTTTTCTTTTATGACTATACAAAAAACCCTGACCTATTTTCCGACTTTCTCAATGGCAAACTCCCAAACAATTATCATTTAATTTACAGTTTTAATGAGAAAACTAAAATAAATTGGATCCGCTCTTTTATAATTCAAGGTGGTCAAATTGCAGTTGTATTTAAGCAAATTCCTGAAACTTGGAAAGGTTTTCCAGTTATCAATGGTGATAAAAATGATTTAAGAATGTTCGATAAACCTTCAGTAATAATTGGTTTGAGAGCTAAAGGTCCAGCCAGAAAATCTAATTCCCAATTTGTACAATAAAATTAAGTTTTCCTTTCCTTCAACCCTTGGAACATGCTATAATTTTTTCATGGTTCAAGGGTTTTCTATTTTTTTCTAGAAAATTAAAATTAAATTTGACATTTAGTTTTTGGATCTTAAAATCCGATCCTAAAATTTTAAATGCTTTCTCCAGCGAGGAATAATGCCTATGCCCGAAAACTTCCCGAAAACTTGGTATCTCTCTAATTCTCTCCCCGAAAACCACCATGCAAAAGCAACCTTTCACAAAAGAGCAAATTCATTCTATTAGAAATAAACTTATTGGTAGGAATCAACTTCTCTTTTGTGTTCATGTTGATACATGCCTTAGATGTTGTGATCTTATTGCTTTAAGAGTAAGTGATATTGTAGATGTTCATGGAAGAATCCGAAAAAATCTAGAAGTTAAGCAAAAGAAGACATCTAGAAAAGTTAATTGTCGATTGTCAGATTACACTATGGATCTAGTTCGCAATTATCTTCATGCCCGAAAACTCCAGCACGATGACCCTTTATTCCCAAGTAGAAAAGCTTGCCCGAAAACTGGCAATCTTAAACCTATTTCAGCACCACAATATAGAAATATTGTAAAAGATATTGCTTATTCTGCTGGATTAGATTGGGAACTATACAGTAGTCATAGCTTGCGAAGGACAAAACCTTATCTTGTTTATAGGGAAACTAGAGATATTGAGACTTGTAGGCAACTACTGGGACATAGTAATGTTGCTTCAACAAGTCTTTATTTAAATATAAGTGCAGAGGATGCACTTAATAAAGCTGAAGCACTAAACATTATGTAGTAGTCGGGGCAAGTTTCTCAGGCTTGCCCCTCTCTCTAATTCTCAACTCCAGAAAGGTAACAGGAGATGAGAATGTCAAAATATAACCATGGGAATGCAAATGCAAGCAAAAGAGGTAATTAACGTAGTCTTGGCCCGAAAACTTGTTAAAGAAGCCAAAATGTTTATTCTACAGAACGATCTGGACATGTCCCTTAAAGCTTTTGTGGAATTGGCAGTTATAGAAAAAATTGAAAGGGATAAAAAAAATTCTTGACAGGGTTTGGGGGGTGTGGAATACTCCCCTATCCTTCCTTTGGATTAGCGGTTGTCAGCAAAGGGCTGGTTCACTAGGTTAATCCACTTATATGTAAGTTTATTATGAGAAATACTTTTGCTTCAAGGGCATTAGCACATCATTGGAAATCTAAAGTTAATGAAATTTCCAGAGATGAGTTAAATAAAGCAATAGAAGCTTATAAAAATAATGGTGGTACAATAAAAAAACTATCTTCATTAAGTGATTCATTTAGTAGAAAACTAGTTGCTGGTGAAGAATACGCTAAAGTTTACTCTTGGACTTTTGATAGTGTTAGGAGACATGGTATTTGTAAAGTAGATTCTCTTACAAATGAAGAACATGGTGAAGGATAAAGGGCAACTTACTGGTAAAATAGATGGTAGTAGACTTACTATGGTTAGATTCTCTCATAGAGATAAATTTGGACATAGAATTAATGTATATAGGTGTGATTGCGGTAACTACACTAAGGTATACCATCAAGCAGTTGTACAGTTAAATACTAAGAGTTGTGGTTGTTTACAAAAAGAGTATCAACCTATTGCTTATAAAAGGATGCTCAAGTATGACAAAAAGAGAAGAGAGAATCATTTAAAGTCTTGTAAGGGTAGATCACCACTTAACAAAGGTAAAAAGAGAGTAGATGTATTAGTTGATGGTGAAATTAAACATAAGTTTGTAGCAGAAAATGAAGTAGCTAAGTATGAAAAGCAGTTTATGAGACAACTAACTGCACTTTATCATGGATTAGATGGTGAAGTAGAATCATTAAGAGAAAGAGAAGCACCTAATAAAGGTAAAAAATTTATAGGAGGACACTATGTCTAGATACAAAGCAGTAACACTACTATTTAATAAAAAATACGGAAGTATTAAATGGTCTGATGATTACAGAAATCAAAGAGACTTACTCAAATTGGATCTTCTTTTAGATTGGATTCATGATCTGCAAAATGAATATAACATGGTACTAGGATATGTAGATGGTGACCCTAGACACATAGATGATCCTTATTGGAAGGAAAGAGAAAAAAAGGGAAAAGAAACACGAGCATTATATAAAAAACATAAAATAGAAAGATTAAAAACTGGGAATGAAAGAGTCAGTTAATCAACAAGCAGAACGATTAGTTAATGGTGATAGACAATGGAGTTATGATCACCCATTAGATAATTGTGAAAGAATAGGAACTATTTGGGGTGTCATACTAGATACAGATGCAGTACCACCAGAGAAAGTAGCACTTATGTTAGCAGGTATGAAAATAGCCAGAGAAGTGTACAGACATAAAGAAGACAACTTAGTTGATCTTGCTGGTTATTCTGCGTGTGTACAGATGATACATGATAAGCAAAGGGAACTGTTTATAAAAAAAGAAGAACAGGATGACTATGACAGAAACTTTAAACCAGCAGTATATGAGGAAACTACTATTGGATAGTCCAGTTGTAAGTATAGTTGTTGGATTAGTTGTGTTCTACATAGGTTTAAAAATGTTTGCTAGTGGCATGAAGTCTTTAGGTGATGTAGAACAACTTAAATACTTTATGTCTAACCCATATTATATGTTTATCGGGGGGATTGTGTGTACGTTACTTTGGCAATCTAGTTCACTAAGTACAACTGCTATAATTGGTTTAGTTGCTAGTGGCATCTTACCTTTACCTTCTGCTATTGCTTGTATACTTGGGGCTAATATAGGTACTACTGGAACTATATGGTTGGCAGGATTACTTGTATCAGATGGTATGCCAACAGGAATAACTAAACAAGTTGCTATTGTACACACAGGAGTTAACACATTAATGGCAATATGTTTATTACCTTTTGTTAATCAAATATCTAAGTTAATAGGAAGGTTTTAATGAGAGTAGAAAGTAAGTGTCCTCATTGTGGTAAAAGACACATAGAACACAGGGAACATTCTGGTAGTAGTATTATTGAATGCTCTTGTAGTAATAAGTATATAGCAATTGCAAGAGTGCAATTAGAAGTAGAATCGTTAAAAGTAACGGATGAGCTTATCCTAGACAGGAAGTTAGGGATATATGTATCAAAACGTACTGGAAAAGCAGTTAAGCCTTGAACTAGAAGGTAAACGCATAGGTCAAAAGCGTTACCAGAGGGGTTCACAAGATGCGAAGAATTCAGAGTCATGGACTAGACTCCCCTCTGTACGTTTTATTATGTCAGAAGCAGTACAACCAGTAGCTACTGCTTTTTATAATTGGAAACTAAGGAGAATAAAAGGACATCCAGCATACGCTACTCACCTAATAGATGTTGTTGATTCTTTAAGACTAGAAGATGAAACAATAGCCTACCTAGCATTGATTTGTACTTTAGATAGCATTTCACAACAACATCCTGAAATGAGAGTTGCCAGAACTATAGGTAATTCTATACAAGATGAATATAGGTTGCGTATTTTCCGTGCAGAGAATCCAAATTATTTTAAGAAAGTCTTAGAGTCAGAGCATCAGAAAAGAAACCCAAGGTATCGCAAGAAAAATGCTATGACTTGGCTACTCTCTAGAAAAACAGAATTAAATTTACATGAACTTACGTTGGATGATGCCGATAAGGTCATGTTGGGTAAAATTTTAATTCACCTAATTCATAGAGAAACAGGACTTATAAACATAATACCTAATTATGTAAATAAAAAGAAAACCATAAATATGGTTGTAGCTAATCCATCAGCAATTGATTGGATTGAAAAACTTGAGAAACATAAAGAGAAGATTGCAACTCAATACATGCCTTGTGTTGTAACACCTAGGGATTGGCAAGAGAAAACACTAGGTGGTGGTTATTACACTAGTCATTTAAAAGGTTTGAGAGCAATTAAGCTACACAAGAAATCTGGATATCAAGATTTAGACAATGTAGAAATGCCTTTGGTTTATGAAGCATTGAACCAAATGCAACAAACTGAATTCAGTATAAATACTTCTATGTTTCAGGTAATGGAAAGAGCTTATGAAAGTGGGGATTCTTGGGAAGGAATACCTACTAGAGATCCTTACCAATTACCACAATGTCCTTTTCCTGGCACACCTAAAAAAACATTAACAGATGAACAAAAAATAATATGGGATGAGTGGGCTAAACCTTATGCCATGTTAATGAGGAAAAACAATCAGATTTACTCTAGAAGGTTGCAGTTTGTCAGGGGTTTGCAAATGGCAAAGGATTTAATGCAACACAAAAGATTTAACTATGTAGCCCAATGTGATTACAGAGGTAGATATTACCTCATGCACAACTTCTTACATCCACAGGGTCCAGATTGGTCTAAGTCACTTTTACAAAGTGCAGTAGGAATGCCTGTTACAGAACAAGATCAAGTGGATGCTCTAGCAGTTGCAGGAGCAAATTTATATGGTTTTGATAAAGCTTCAATAAAACAAAGAGTAGGATGGGTAGAGCATAACACACCAGCAATTTTAGAAAGTTCTAAGCATCCTTTTGATTGTAAGTTTTGGACAGAAGCAGATGAACCTTGGCAATTTTTAGCGTTCTGCAAGGAATGGAAAAAATACAAAAATAATGGATTAGGTTATAAATCAAATTATTGGATACACACAGATGGTTCACAAAATGGTATTCAACATTATTCAGCTATTCTAAGTGATGCTGAGACAGGTTTTTATTGTAATCTCACCGAAACAGATAAACCACAGGATTTGTACCAGCAAGTTGCCGATGCAGTTATAGATGAGCTAAAGAATTCCAATGAACCACTAGCAAGAGATTGGTTAGAGAGTAGTTTAATTAATAGGAAGATGTTGAAGAAAATAGTTATGACATTTCCCTATGGTGGAACTAGTCACATGTACACAGAGTATCTAAATAGTTATGTAGTGGAAAATACTGGGGAATATTGGCCTTTCAAAAGTGGTAAAAGAGTTGCTGATGCTTTTAAAGAATCAAGATGGTTAGTTACACCAATAAAGAAAGCATTAGAAGAAAAAGTAAAAGCGGCAACTATTGGTATGCAATGGATTAAAGAAGTATCAAGGAAAGTTATAGCAAAGGGAGTACCTGTTCAATGGAGAACACCTAGTGGTTTTGTAGTAGTCCAAAATTACCCAGAGGTTAGATCAAGAAAAATTAAAACAGTTCTGGATGGTAAATTAATAATGGCACACATCCAAGGAACACCAGTAGGTAATAAGCAAGATAGCTGGAAAGTAGGTAACGCAACTCCACCAAATCTAATACATAGTCTTGATGCAAGTCATCTAACACTCACTTTAAAGAAATGCAGGGATCAAGGATTAAATCAAGTAACAATGATTCATGATTCCTACGGATCATTAGTGGCACAAATGCCATTAATGCAGAAACTCTTACGAGAGTCCTTTGTTGAAATGTACAACAGTTGGGATGTTTGTGATGAGTTTCTCAGAGATGCTTCAATGGTAGTACCAGAAGGAGCATTACCTAGTCCACCCATGAAGGGAGACTTGGATATTAACATGGTGAGAGATTCACCTTTCTTTTTCGCATAGAAAATTATGAGTAAATTAGCAAAAACACCAAAGGGTACTGCACGTTATTTAAAAATAGTCAAACCCGACACAAGGTTTGATGCAGTTGGTTTATATGAAGGAGAGTTGATTCTTCGTGGAGAAGAAGCTGAACAGTTTAAGGGAGTTATAGATGCTCACATAACTGAAGCAGTAAAAGAAAACACCAAAGATGGTAAAAAACCTAAAAAGGCTAAACCACCTTATAAGACTTTTATTGATGATGAAGGTCAAGAGGATGGTGTTTCCTTCAGGTTTAAAATGAAAGCAAAGTACGAAACTAGAAAGGGGGATGTTGTGAGACAAAAACCTGCTATTTTCGATGCTAAAGGTACACCAATAACTGATCCTAATTTTGCAGTTGGTAATGGTTCAGTAGTTAAAATTGCCTATAAAGTTCGTCCTTGGAACGTAGCAGGTAATGGTTGTGGTGTAACACTGTCACCTATGGCAGTACAAGTTATTAACTTAGTTCCATATTCAGCAAATTCAGATGGATTCGACTTTGAAGAAGAAGAGGGATTTGAATGGGAACAAGGGCAAACGGAAAACGAAGGTCAAAAAATCTTCTCAGAAGAAGAAGACGATTTTTAGATCCAAGTTTGAAGAAGAAGTAATAACATCAATTAAACAAAAGGGATGGAAATACGAACCTAAAAAGTTTTTTGTTTACATCCCTACTTCTTATACACCTGACTTAATCCTACCAAATGGTATCTATGTAGAATTAAAAGGTTTTCTAAGAGCAGAAGCTAGGAGAAAATATGAAAACTTTAAAAAACAAAATCCAAATATTGATTTAAGGTTTGTCTTTGCAAATATAAAACAAACTTACCAAGGATCAACAAGGACAAATCAGCAATGGGCCGAAAAGCATGGATTTATCTACGCAAATAAAAGAATACCTACCTCATGGTTTAGTGAACCTAAAAAAGAGGAAGCAAACTGATCACATAATTGTCACTTGTACCGATACAAAACCAGATAAACTACTAAACATAAAAGACATTGATAAACTTCATAGAGGATTAGGTTGGACTAAAGCAGGTTATCATTTTTTAATAAACAAATTTGGTGAAATACAAAAAGGGAGAGAACTTGAAGAACATGGTTGCCATACATGGGGGTATGATGATGTCTCTGTAGGTATATGTTTGTGTGGTGGTAGAAATACAGAGGGTTTAGGAACATTCCAAAGTTATTTTGATGAACAACTAGAAGCATTAGTGAGACTACTTACTTATGTAAAAGGTTTTTATCCAGATGCAGAAGTTACTAGTCAAAATCATTTGTCTTTAGATGAAAAACCTTACTTGGATGTAGTGGAGTACAAAAAATTAAGGTTTCTTATGTTGGACCCGAATAGGTATGAGGATGTTACCAAGGAAGTATAGGGATGCAAACTTTGTAAGGCATGAACCTTGTGAAGTTTGTGGTAGTAGGGATAACAAAGCAGTTTATGATGATGGATCATCTTACTGTTTTTCATGTAAAAAAAGGAGAGATATGGAAGGGCAAGTAATAGCAGAAGAACCAAAGTATGAAAACACTAATTTTGTAACTGGAGAGTGTACTGAATTAACCAGAAGAAACATAAGTGAGAAAACATGCCGACATTACAATTACCAGAAAGGATTTATAGGAGAGGAAAGCGTACAAATCGCAAATTATATGGAGAACGGAATCGTCATAGCCCAGAAGATTCGGGACAAGAGCAAAGTGTTCAAGTGGAGGGGGAACACATCGATTCTCTACGGACAATGGGTATGGGAACCGAACAAGAAGTGGGACGCACCACTAATAATAACTGAAGGTGAAATAGATTGTTTATCCATAGCACAAGCATTTAATTTATCACGACCTGTTGTATCTATTACTAAAGGATGTGGTGGTGCAGTAAAAAACATAAAAGATAACTATGAATACATAGATAGTTTTCCTTCAGTAATATTATGTTTTGATAGTGATGAAGCTGGTCAGGATGCTCTACTAGAGGTAGCACCTTTAATAAAACCTGGAAAATGTAGTATAGCTACACTACCAGTAAAGGATGCTAATGAGCTTTTGTCACAAAACAGAACACAAGATTTAGTTAATGCAATTTATAATGCAAAACCTTACAAGCCAGAAGGTGTAGTAACAGGTGATGCTATATGGGAAGAAGTAATAAAAGATTACGATGACATCAGCATCCCTTATCCTTTCCCTAAGTTAAATGAAATGACTCATGGTATTAGATGTGGAGAGATTGTAACCATAACTGCTGGTACTGGTATTGGTAAATCTCAATTTTGTAGAGAAGTAGCATTTAATTCAATAAAAGAGGGTAAGAAAGTAGCTTATTACGCACTAGAAGAGAATACCAGAAGGTCAGCATTAGGTATTATGTCACTTCAGGCGAATAAACCACTTCATTTAGTATCAAAAGAAGCAATAGATTTTGAGGAGTGGAAAAGGCTTTATGAGGAAATAAATTTAGGGGAAAAAATTGTATTTGATAAAGCTTGGGGGTCTGACAAATCACTTACTGGTAAGTTAAGGTATTTCATTAAAGGGTTGGATTGTGACTTAATTATCCTTGACCACATATCTATAGTTATCTCAGGAGATAGTGAAGGGGATGAGAGAAGAAAAATTGACAATCTCATGACCAATCTTAGGGAGTTTGTTGAGGAAACCCAATGTGCAATGCTCTTAGTATCGCATTTAAAAAGAAATAGTAATGGTAGGGGGCATGAAGATGGAGGGCAAGTAAGTATCAGTCATCTAAGAGGATCACAAACAATAGCTCAATTATCAGACATGGTAATTGGATTAGAAAGAGATCAACAAGGGGATGATAGGGACATTACTACTGTAAGGGTATTAAAAAACAGATATTCAGGAGAACAAGGTGAAGCAGGGAAACTTAGATACAGACATGAAACAGGGAGAATGTTTGAAGTCCTCGATGAGGAAGTCTTTGAAGACGAAGAAGACACAACTAGTTTTTGATATAGAGACAGATAACTTTTATGAACAGGGCAAAGTTATCCATTGCATTGTTACGATGGATACCGAAACTTGGGAAGTTAAAAGTTTTGGGCCGGAACAAATTCAAGAGGGGATAGAACACCTAGATAATGCTTTTGCTCTAATTGGTCACAACATAATAGACTTTGATATTCCGTTTATTAATAAGTTATATCAATGGACTCCTAAAAGTCGCATATATGATACATTAATATTTAGTAGACTTATTCATCCTACTAGAGAATCACACGCTTTAGAAGCATGGGGTAAAGATTTAGGTTTTCTAAAAGCAGAAAGTCCTAACTTTGCTGAATTCTCTGAAGAGATGTTAAAATATTGTATCAATGATGTAAAGTTAAATTTTAAACTGTGGGAAAAATTAAAAGAAGGATCAAAAGATGGTAAATTAAAGGGGGCAATAAAATTAGAACATACCATGCAAAATATATGTTCTGATATGAGACATGTAGGGGTAAATTTTAATCATAAAAAAGCAAGTGAATTAGAACAGAGGTTGTATTTAGAACGATCTGGTTATGAGGATGTTTTAACTAAAACTTTTGGTTCTTGGGTTGTAGGTAATGGTGATGGTAGAACCAGAAAAAAAGCTGATTACACAAAAATAAAGGTAGTTAATTTTAATCCCCGATCTAGACAACACATTGCCAAAGTCCTTATAGATAGAGGTTGGAAACCTTCTAAGACTACTCCACTAGGACATCCTATTGTTGATGAAGCAACTTTAAGAGAAATAGGTACAGAAGATTCTAAGAGAATAGCTGATTATCTTCTAATACAAAAAAGAATTGCTCAACTTAAAGAGGGTAATCAAGCATGGTTGAAACTGGCAGTAGAAGAAGGTAATTGTCATAGAATACATAACAGGACAAACAGTTTAGGTACATACACCAGCAGGGCAACTCATACCCATCCTAATTTAGGTCAAGTACCAGCAGTTAGATCACCATTTGGTAAAGAATGCAGGGAACTGTTTATACCAGATGAGGGATGTAAGTTTATTGGTATAGATATGAGTGGTTTAGAATTGCGTGTGCTTGCTCACTACATGTCAAATTGGGATGGTGGTGCTTATGGTAAAAAGATAGTTGAAGGAGACATCCATACAGTAAACCAGAAATATGCTGGCTTAGAAACTAGAGATCAAGCAAAGACATTTATATACGCACTTCTTTATGGTGCTGGATCAGAAAAATTAGGTTCTATAGTAGGTGGTGGTAAAAAAGAGGGTGCTAAACTTAGAAATAAGTTCATGCGGAATATTGATGGTTTCAAACAGTTAAATTCTAAGATAGCTGAAAAGCTAGAAAATAAAAATTATTTAAGGGGTTTGGATCGTAGACCCATACCAGTACGATCTACTCATTCTGCACTTAATTTCTTAATACAATCTGCTGGGGCAATATTATGTAAGAAATGGATAACCTTAGTTAATGATGAAATTTTAAAATCCTATAATGGATTAGCAAGGATAGTCCTTTGGGTGCATGATGAAATACAAGTGTCTGTGAGTGAAGAACTAGATTTAGATGAAGTAGGGAAAAGTTTTGTTGAGAAAATTTTTGAGACAGAACGATATTACGATTTTAGATGTCCTCTGGATGGAGAATATAAAATTGGAAATTCTTGGATGGAGACACATTAATGGAAAAAGAATTTACTGAAGTATGTATTTTTTGTCACCAAAGAAACTCAATGGTCTTTTGTCATGGACATTATCATTGTTCTAACTGTGGGATGAATAATTATGAATGTTGTTCAGGTGAACAAGTACAGAAAGGTGTACAACTAAAATTTAAGGAAGAAAATGACAATACTAGCAATTGATGCAGACATTATAGCCTACCAATCAGCTTTTGTTGCTGAAAAAGAAGTTAAATGGGACGAGGATCTTTGGACCCTCTGGAGTAATGAAGAAGAAGCAACAAGCATAGCCATAAATAAAATTACTGAGATATATGAATCATTCAGAGAAAAGTATAGTGATCCTACTTGTTTAGTTGTGTTGTGTTGGTCAAGTAAAAGCAGTTTTAGGAAAAACCTATGGCCCGATTACAAAGCAAACAGAAAGAGCCAAAGAAAACCTTTATGTCTTAGAAGAATTAAAGAGAGGTTACACCATGCCTACCAGTTCAATATTGAACAAGAAGGTTATGAAGCTGATGATGTTATAGGTGAGTTCATTACTTGTAAAGATCCCTACGCAAAACTATGGGAATTAGACGAACCAGTAAAGACACAAAACAATAGAGCAGTATGTGTAAGCATAGATAAAGATTTAAAAACAGTTCCGGGGTTACATTATATAAATAATGAATTAGTAACTATAACAGAAGACCAAGCAAACTTTACTTGGATGTGTCAAACAATAGCAGGGGATTCCGTAGACAACATAAGTGGTATTAAAGGATTGGGGGTGAAAAGAGCAGAGAAAATATTACAAGGGGTAACTGAATTAAAATACTTGTGGAAACTAGTAATGGAAACCTACAAAGAACATGATTATACAGAAGGCTACGCCAAGATGATGGCAAGACTTACAAGGATACAAAGGGATGGTGATGACATCGATTATCTACTGGACCCCATAGGAAACATTTTTTAATTACGTTGGAAAACCAATTTTTTATGAAACTTGCTCCAGCTACAGAATTATTACTAGACATCCCAGAACAATTGGTAAGGGATCTAGATGATTTATTCCCTCACAAATGTCCTTCAATAAATATGTCAGAAAAAGAAATATGGTTTTATGCAGGTCAACGAGAGATGGTAGATTGGTTGATTGAACGTAGAGAAGCACAGGAGTTTGAAAGCTAATGTGCCAGTATGATACTGCTGAATCTGCTGAAAGACATGGGCGTGACCAGAGTGCTATATCTGTAACTGCTAATGCAATTGACGATTTAATTAATCCTTTTCAAAGTAGAACAGGTTTAGGTTTACTTGCTCGTAATTTAAATATAAATACCTACATGCCTGAATCTGATAGTCCTTCATCTAGTGAGCAAACCCCTTTAGAAATAGAAGAAACACCAATAACTAGTTTGGATACAAAACAGGGTGAAGGTGATCCTTCTTTAAGAAAAAAGAGAAGGAACAGAAATAGCCTACGAATAAGAGAGGACATATCGGATACGGCAAATACTGATTCACTTAAAACTTCTGGGACAACAACAATACTGACTTAAAATGTGTGCAAGTAATGAATCTTTAGCAAGTATGGGTCGTTATGGTGACACAGAACTTGCTCATGTAACACCACATGAAAAAGCATTACTTAAATCATTGGGGGGTGCTGGTACTACTAATCCTAGAACAGGATTGAAAGAATATTATTCACCTCCACCTGAAAAACCTAGAACATATAGCCCTGTACTTAAACCTGTTGCACCACCACCTAAAAAACCATACAAACCTCCTCCAGGTTATAATCAATATGGTCAATGGATGGGGAAAGGTTACATTCATGAAGAACAAGGGGTAAAACCACCTAAAACTACTGTTGCTAAACCTCCATCCAAAAAGGCTCCTACTTTTAATGAAGCTAACCAAGAAGCAATCATTAAAAAGCTGAATGAGAAGTTTCCGACTAAAACAGGTATGGAGTATGTTTTTAAATACAACCCTAACACAGATGGATTTGATCAATTCGTAAAGGCATTTGGTAAAGAGTACACTCCTGCTGAGTTCAATAATAAATTTGGTGCAATAATGCAAGCCAATGTAGCAGATCTTTCAGGAGGTGGTAATTTATTTTCTAATATAGTCGATAGTATTAAAGGTGCAGTAAACCAGTTACCGGATATTAAAATAGATCCTACTGATCTAACTGAGACTATTACTGATATAACAACAGGTATTCAAAAGAAGACTGACCTTATAAGTGATGTAGTGAGTGATGTTACACCAGACATTAAGATAACTGATACCAGCACTGGTGATATTGTAAAACAAATAGATAAGGTTTACCAAGGTTCTGACATCGACACAACACTAGAAGGTGTTCAAGAAGCTGGGGAACTTATGTGGGATGTAGTTGATTCTATAATTTCAGGTGAAGCTAAAGGTGGTGTAAAAGATGCCAAAGATGACCTAGGTGACTTTAAGGATAAAGGGGATAAAGCAGTAGAACATATAAAAGAGACTGCTACTAATTTACTTGATCCTAATAATCCTAATAGTTTAATCAACACTACTGTAGCTGATACAAATAAAATCACTCAGCAGATTGCACATAATATATCTAGGGATTTTACCAGAAAAATGGCTAAACAAGGTTTAATGACTTTGGATTCTAATTATGATCCATCGTTAGATGACCCCTATCTTATGACAAGAAGAGGTAGGAGAAGAAGAGGAAGGGAAAAAGATGTTAGACAGGGAGCATTAAGAATACCCACAACAGGAATTGGTCTTAATATACCAGCTTGAATAATTACCAAAATTGCTCATCACGTTACGCCCAACTAGAGAACCAAAGACACATATTCCTCACCAGAAGTAGAGACTGTTCAGAATTAACTCTACCCTACCTTATACCCCCAGAAGGACATTCAGCTAGTACCATATATCCTACACCATACCAAAGTGTAGGTGCTAGAGCAGTTAATGTATTAGCCTCAAAGTTACTATTAGCACTACTTCCCCCCTCTGGTCCCTTCTTTAGATTAATGGTTGATGATCTAGAGATCCCACAACTTAAACAGGAAGGTAGAGGTGCAGTAGAGGAAGCATTAGGTGCAATAGAACGTGCCGTAATGTCTGAAATAGAAGTTACTAGGGTGCGTGTACCTGCATTTGAAATGTTAAAGCATCTTATTGTGTCTGGTAATGCTCTTGTTTACTTCCCAGAGGAAGGTGGTATGCGAGTGTTCCCCTTAGAAAGATATGTATGTGAAAGAGATTCTATGGGGAATGTACTGGAGATAGTTGTTAAAGAATCTGTCAGTCCTCTTATGCTACCAGAAGAAATAAGAAATCAAGTTCAAGAGGAAGTAGACAATGATGATTCTGATAAGAGCATAGAACTATACACCCACATAGAAAGAAAAGCAGATAAGTGGAGTGTGTACCAAGAGGTAAAAGAGATAGAAGTACCTAACAGTAGGGGTACATACACATTTGAAAACTTCCCTTGGATGGTACTTAGGTTTGATAGAATAGATGGTGAAAGTTATGGAAGAGGATTAGTAGAACAATATCTAGGTGATTTAAGATCATTGGAGGGTTTATCACAATCCTTAGTAGAAGGTACTGCATCATCAGCAAAAGTGTTATTTCTAGTTCGTCCTAATGGTACAACAAAAGCGAGATCATTAGCAACATCACCTAACGGAGCAATAATTCAAGGGGATGCTAATGATGTAAGTGTGTTGCAAGTCAACAAAGCAGTAGATTTTAGGATTGCTGAGAGCATGATTAAAACAATTAGTGATCGTCTTGCTGGTGCATTTCTTATGTCTGGTTCTGTACAAAGGGATGCTGAGAGAGTTACTGCAACTGAAGTAAGATTACTGGCTAATGAAATAGAGAGTGGACTAGGTGGTATATTTAGTTTGTTGTCCCAAGAATTTCAATTACCTCTGGTTAGATTGATACTGAAGAAACTTACTGATCAAGAAAAAGTACCTCCATTACCTGAAGGTGTAATAAGACCACAGATTATTACTGGTTTGGAAGCAATGAGTAGATCAGAAGATTTAAGGAAACTAACACAGATGATGCAATTGCTACAACCACTAGGAGCAGAAGGTTTCACACAACAAATTAACATAGATGACTTTATAGATCGTGTCGGGGTATCCCTAGGCATAGATCCTCAAGGGTTGTTGAAGTCTAAAGAAGAGCAAGCAAAACAACAACAGCAAGCTCAACAACAAAGACAACAACAGATGATTATGGAAATAGCTAAAACTATGGGTCCAGAAATAGGTAAGCAACTGTTACCTCAAGTGCTACAAATGGCTGGATTACAAACACAACAAAAAGCCCAATAAGGATAATATGCCTAGTCATTATGACTCTGAAGAGTTCACCAAAGCACAAGCAGTTAAATTAAAAGGTGTTAATAAAGCAACCTCTGAGAGTAAAAATAGACGTACTTTCCAATTAAAAAAAAGTTCAACAGGTAGATGGTTTAAGCAATATTCTGATGGTGGTGTTGATTTTATTAAAAAGGAATTAGGTGAAAAAATGGCATCAGCAAAAAGGAATAAGATGCCAGGAACAGGTCATTATACTGTAGAATATGTAAGAATGAAGGGTGTAAAAGACCCTGAGAAAGTACCAAGAGGTCAAGCAAGAGAACAAGAGATAGCTAATAAACAAGCACAAAAAAAAGCTAGTGATAATTTCCAAAAGAAACAAAAAGAAGTAAAGGAATTAATTGCTACTGCTAGAAAAGCCAACACCTCTGGAAGAATAAAAGATTCTAATACGAAAGCACCAGTACGAACCAGCAAAGTAGCCAGCATAGCTAAACGATTAAGAAACCCATTAGCTATTGCAATTGCTGGTGGTGCTATGCTTGCTGGTGGTAAAGGGGATACTACTGATAAACCCCCTGTTAAACCTGCACCTAAACCTAAAAAGAAACCTGCACCTAAGAAACGAGTACCTTCTAAGGACACTAATAAAAGAGTGGATTCTAAAAAAGCAATACAAGCAAGAATGAAAGCAGATAGGGATAGTTCCCCAGTAGATTACGAAGGTGATTATCCCATCTATCGTAAAGATTCTGCAATGGCAAAATCATTTAGAAAGAAATATAGGGAGGAAAAAGATAAAGGATCAAAAACATTTACATGGCAAGGACGTAAATATAACACTAAATAAAAAGGGATTATGGCAGATCAAGTAACAGTACCAGCAGAAGAAAATCAAGAAGCACCAGAAGGTCATGATGAAGCTATGGCTTCTCTTGCAGATGGAGAAGAAGTAGAAGAAAACTTTGATAGACCAGAATGGTTGCCAGATAAATTTAACTCCCCAGAGGATCTCGCTAATGCTTACAAAAATCTGGAACAAAAACTATCTCAAGGAGATACCAGCAATGATGAAGTCTCTTCCCAAGAAAATGAAGAGTTTATGGATGAAGCTGAAAGATATGTGGAGAGTAAGGGATTGGACTTTGGAGCTTTGTCGGCTGAGTATGCGAGAGAAGGTGAATTATCTGAAGGATCATATCAAGCGTTACAAGATGCTGGTATCCCAAAGACTTTCGTAGATGATTTTATAAATGGGCAACAAGCTAGATCGGAATTAATACAACAACAGGTTTATAATCTTGTTGGTGGTCAAGATACTTACGATAACATGACCACATGGGCTAAAGAAAATCTAAGTCCAGAAGAAGTTAAAGTGTACAATGCTAATGTTGATCTTAATAATATAGAAACTGCTAAGTTTGCAGTTAATTCCCTATATGCACGATACCAGATGTCTAATGGATCGGCCCCTAATCTAATACAAGGTCAACCAACAAATGCAACAAGTTCTTACAGTTCAATGGCACAGGTAACAGCGGATATGAGAGATCCTCGTTACCAAGATGACCCAAGCTTTAGAAAGCAAGTTCACGACAAACTTGCGAACTCCAATGTCATGTAGCAATTAGCCTTTCTGAGGAAAGATAACTAAGAGTGATTGATGACTAAGGTGTATTTAATGTCGTACCTTAACATTAATCAAAAGGAAAATTAATATGGCTTCTGCCGCAACTCCGAATAGAATAGGACAAGTAAACGCTGCAAATGCAGATGATGCTCTATTTCTAAAAGTTTTTAGTGGAGAAACTATTACTGCCTTTGAAGAGGCAAATGTAATGCTTTCTCGTACTATGAAACGTACCATTAAGAGTGGTAAATCCGCTCAATTTCCAGTTTTTGGAAAAACAACTGCATCATATCATGTTCCAGGTGCTGAACTTGCTGGTGCAACACTCCCTCAACAAAACGAAAAGGTTATCACTATTGATGATCTTTTAGTTTCTCATGTATTCATTGATAAGTTGGATGAGGCACGTTCTCACTATGATGTAAGAAGTACCTATTCAACTGAAATGGGTCGAGCATTAGCTAAGAGGATGGATCAAAATCTTCTTAAACTTGTACATATTGGTGCTAATACTGGTGCTACTATTAGTAGCGAAGGTTCAGGTGCTGGTACTGCTCTTGCTATTACCGATGCTAATTATGCTGATGGTGATAAAAAAGTTGCTCGTATATTTGATGCCGCTCAAAAGTTTGATGAATTAGACATCCCTAAAGAAGACAGGTATATAGTATTAAATCCTGAAGACTTTTATGATGTTATTGATTCAACTAAAGCAATTAACAGAGACTATGGAGCACAAGGTGATATAGCTAATGCTAATATGCCTAGGCTTGCTGGTTTTACTGTTTTAGTATCAAATCACATGCCTTCAACAACTGTTAATGCAGCCGTTACTGGTGAAAATAACACTTATTATGGTAACAACACTGCTAATAATGCAGGGAACTTTGTTACTACTCGTTTAATGGCATTTCATAAAAGTGCTGTAGGTACTGTATCATTACAAAACCTGCAAACAGAAAGCGAGTATGACATTAGGAGACAAGGTACATTACTTGTAGCTAAAATGGCTGTAGGTCATGGTGTACTTCGTCCTGAATGTTGCTGGTTAGGTTACGATAACGGAAATTAATCTGTTATCCCTTAGAGTAGCTACAATCTCCCTCTGGCTACTCTACTTTTCAGGGGGGTTGCCCTTGCCCCCCTGTCTCTCTAATAAAAAATTATTATGACAGACATAGCCCAAGCAATCCGTGAACAACAATATAGACCCTGTCCTGCTGGTGAATCAAAATCAGTATGGAGAGCAATGGAAGAACTTAGATTACAACAAGAAATTAACCAAAAGGTACAAGAAGAAAATAAAAATGGGAAAAAGAAAGGAAGACCAGCAAAAGTGCAGGATACCCTTCAATAGATGGAGAACGAAAATTAAACCACACAAACGATGGGAAGATGATGTTTGTGATAAATGTTTTGAATATCCTTGTGAGTGTAACTAATGGCATATAATCCAACTACCAAATTAGACTTAGTTAATTTAATGCTTGCCAGCATAGGTGAAGCACCAGTAAATGATTTAGAATCTGGTCTTACAGATGCAGAATTAGCAGAAACAATTATTGGTAGAGTAGATAGAGAAACACAGTCAGAAGGATGGTGGTTCAATACAGATTATAATAGGAAATATGTTACAGATGAGGTTTCTAAAGAGGTGCTACTCCCCATTAACTCACTTAAAATTGATTGTGTAGGTACTAGCAGTCACCTAAGACTTATACAAAGACGAACTAGTGAGGGTAAAAATAAAATCTATGACCCTTACAACCACACCTTTAAAATCGGAGACAATCATACTTCTATTTATATAGACATTGTAACACAGGAGGAATTTGATTCTCTGCCAGAGGTTGTTAAGAGATACTTAGGTATTAAAGCCAGTAGAAGGTTCACCCAGCAAGTAGTTGGTAATCCTCAGTTGTATGGATTTGAAAAGGAAGATGAAGCTAGAGCATTAGCTGAACTAAAAGAAACTGAGAGTCAAATAGCAGGACACAACACATTTGATGAATATAGTGTATTTAGAGTTGTAAACAGAAATAATTATGGAACTCAAAGATTACGTTATGGTTATGTATGATGGAAACCCTAAAGTACATAGTGTTTATTGTAATTGGAGTGGTTTTATTATTGCTGATATTCTTTGAGTCAGAAGCACATGAAGGTGTGCATTTTAAAACTGACTTCATTAGGGATGCTTGGTCTGCGTGTTTTAAGACTGCAAACATCCAAATGCCTTTTATACCTCCCCCTGTGAAAGTAATGCTTTGTGATTGTGTAATTGATAAAGGTAGAAATTTCTTTCAATCAGAAGAAAACATGCGTAACTATACAGATAACGCAACAAAATTATGGGAGGGTTTTGCTAGTGATTGTAGTTATGAAATACAAATGAAAAATAAACCTGCTAATGCCATTAGTTTCTGATCTGATACCCTCATTACTTAATGGGGTAAGCCAACAAGCACCTACAGTCCAAGATAAATCCCAAGGTACAGTTCAAGAAAATGGCTATAGTGATCCAGTTAAAGGATTAAAGAAAAGGCCAGGAACCCAGCATGTAGCAAAACTATCAGATACTTCTTTTTCCTCCGCATTTATTCACCCAATTAGAAGATCAGGTACAGAAACATTTGTAGCAGTATTTACAGGTTCTTACACTAGCAGTATAGGTGATTTAGTAAAGGTTTATGATGCTAGTGATGGTACTGCTAAAATTGTCAATGCTAGAGATGCTTCTAATTCTATTATTACCTCTGGGACTTTATTTGACAAAATTAAAACCTACTTAACTGATGGTAGTCCCTCTTCTGCTTTTAGT
>CEUI01008032.1_pt1 | contig 26998 bp, 32 predicted proteins | sample 531411 | NCBI WGS metagenome assembly CEUI01 (sample SAMEA2622841, study PRJEB7988) | marine metagenome | isolation source: saline water (ENVO:00002010), including
CTTAACGAACAATATTGGCTTTCCATTAACTAATCTTACCTGGATATCTCCAATTTTTCCAAGCCTTGCATCTGGTGCACCTGTCCTATTTAACACTTTTCTTCCTATATACTATTGTGATATCACTAATTTCTGTATCTGCAGAAACAGGATACGATCTTAAAACTGATGCTACACCCTCAGTTTGAGCATCATTATATTCAAATCCAGATCCAATCCTTTCATCAAGAGGATAGAGTTCTAGTTGCATAGAATACACATTATTCGCAACACTGCTATTTTTTGGTTTTAAAGCGACTGTATGCCAATCACCCCCACCCTTCCTTGCTCTGATTTTACCTTTAGTTGAAACTTTATTAACCCTGTGTGTTTTATTCCTACTGGCAGGCCAATCATCAACTCCAGAAGGACCATCTAGTGATAAATTATCCCAATCTGATGTTTGAAATCTATCTTCTAAAAATATTGCATCTGGGGCGTTGTGATCTTTAATTATATAATTTAAATCTTGAGTGGAATTAGTTGCAGTTGTCCCTGTTACCTCACTATAAAGAGATGTGTCATCTTCTATTTCATTATACAGAGATTGATCAGGGCATTGCCAAACAAGGCAACTCTGGGCATCATCAAATTTATCATCAAAACCTGTATCTGCTATAAAGTCATATCTATCGGTATCCGTTGCAAGACCTCTAGTCCCAATATCAACAGTTTGTATATCTATATCTTCTGTTTTTTGACCATTAACATAAAATCCTGCACATAGATTATGTCCACCTCTGTAAGTAATATATACTTTATATATTTTTTTTCTAACGCCTGGAGAATCAAAATCAATTATAGGAGATCTATAATAGACAGCTTTTAGATTCATATCAAAATGTTTAGGCATGTTATTGTTAACCCAATAATCATCAGCCCACATTAGTAAATTAGGTATTAGTTGACCATTAACAGGTTCAGACCAATTAGATGGACCATCTGGACAAGTCGCCCAATTTTGACCGACAGGTGATGCTGCATTCCATGTATCGCTTGTATAGCCACAAGGTCTAGATGCAGATACAACTAAATGCCCATCTCGATTTGTTACAAAATTAGTTTTTAACAATGAATATGGTTGATGAACCCAATAAGTCTCTCTTCGATATTGATTATTGTAAGTATAATCTTTGTTTAGAGTTATTGATTTAGGGGCGTATGTCCATGATTTGTTTTTAAAACTGTATAAATAGCAATCTCCACGAGATTGAGTTTGACATGCGTAGTTCCCACTTTTATTGATAACTAATTTATCAGATGCTGCATCATAGCCTACAGTAGGGGTTGAACCATAATGCTCAGATCCAGACGGAGATCCAAAAGCCCATTTTAAAAGACCATGAGATTGAAATGAATGAACATTAGGTTGATCAGATCCTCTGTTAAACGGATCAAATAAATCATCCACATCGCTATTCCAAAACCCTTGCCATCCATTAAAAAAAGAATGATTTTTATTGAAATAGTGATGCCCAAAAGGTGAATTAAATCCTGACATTGAACTTCCCTTTATTACTGATTTGTATTTTGGTGCCTTTGCCCACGGTAATGCCAATTATATTACAACTCCTTTTGGAAGTTTGTGGGGTCTTCCTGATGCCAAACTGTCTTTTGAAAGATCAATAACATCTTCTCCATCATAAAGATAAGCTCCACCAGAAGTTGCCCATGCGACTCCATGTTTAGTTTGTGTTACTTGCCCTGGATTATCAATTCCGTATCCTTGGTAAGATCCAATAACTTCCTCGCCTTCATCTGTCACTTCTATAATATATAAATATTTTCTTTTAAATTGTAGTATTCTGTCTCCAAATGCCTCTAAATGAACTATTTCATCTCCATCTCCAACAACAACATCTACATAATGAAAGTTATCATCAGGGAATTTATCAAATTGATTAAGAGGCGATTTCATCATCCTATCTTCCATAACTTGTCCCCCAGGAAGCATAATATTCCCAACATAAGCTCTTCTTTTAACAATAACAGCAGTCTTCCAGTGAACCATAAACCCTATTCTTTCTTCATCGACATTTTCAACACAACCTGTACTATTATGTCCATTTAGTGCCTCATATGTCAATGTAGGCTGACCTTCCATTCTATACCATTCAGTTCTATTTGTAAAGATACCTCTTTGCTGCATCCATCGATTGCCCTCTAAATCTGCATTTTGAGGTGCTAAATACTTCGATGTTTCACCTTTTTCTGATACGCAGTTATATCCTGTTGAAGTACCTCTTGTCATGTCAATCTCCATGAAATTATACCAATTGTCCTCATTGTTTGGTTTCATGTATAATCTAAATTTTGATATTCTGTAATCAATAAGACCATATCCATTATGAAAGAATACTCTAAAGGCTGGAGCAATCATCATAGGCCTATCTGGAATTTCATTTATTTCTTCTGCTGTTGTTTCTTGATCTAACATGTCAGAATAGATCCCATACATATTGCCTTCTGATTGAGCAGAATGTGTAATCAATTCAGCATCAAGTGGGAATAATGTAGAAGGCGTACCAAAAATAACTTGACCTCCTTCAGTATGATCTATATGTTCTGAATCTGCAAATTCCTGATTCCAATTATTATCTTTTGGATCTATATCAAAAGTTGTATTAGCATCGATTGCTTTAACTTGATATGTTCCGTTATATAGTAATGCACCGTTACTATCTTTACAATTAATAAGTCTAACATAATCACCCACTGCAAGACCGTGAGCAGAACCCACGGTAAACCTTTCTACATCTGTCTGTTTTGTTGAAGCAGCACTCATATCTAATTTTGTGCCTCCCCATACATCTGTATTATCCCAATCGTAATACTGCCCATCATCTTTCAAATTTAAAGTAAAATCCCTACCTTCCTCACTAGCATCTTTTCTAAACATAACAATATTACTTTCCTGTCCATCATCTCTTACATAACTAACTCCCAGTTTCCAATCTCTTTGCAACTCAATAGGAATGGTAGTTTTGGTTTTAAATGATGTTTTTGAAAAGCCAAATTGTAATTTTAATGCAGGCATTGGCAGTTCAGGGATTTTCATAAAGTTGCCTAAAAGAGTTGAATCTTTCCAAAGACCTTGAGAATCTATATTAACAGCATCATTTGTTATATCTTCCGTATCAGAGCGATCATAATATAAATATTTATCTATATAAGATTGAGCTGTAACAGCTCCTGTCGCCTCATCTCCAATTCTTTTTGGGAAAAATAATGGAGCAGATGGGTAACACCTCCATCCTTTAACTTTAACTTCTCCCAAATCATCTGGGGAGTCAGAATTTGCAAATCCTACTTTATATGTTTTTTCTATCCATCCGACAGATAGGGATGTAAACCAAAATTTATAAGGAATCCTTTTCTGATAGATTCCATTTCGATCAGATCCATCCCAATTATTCAATTCTCCATAGTGCTCCATCATAGCAAAGCCATACTTATTTTGATAAACATCTTCTATATATTGTCTAGTTGGATGAAATTCCATTTCAAAATCACGATCTTGAGTGAAATTATTACTACACATTCTGTAACTTCCATCCACATAATAGAACCCTGTTGAAGGAAGATCTCTGTAGGAAGTTACTGATGCAGTATATGACCCTGTTTTTAAATAATTATCTGGATGATAATAATCCCTATGGCACATATGAGCTACAGGAAATGGGACAGAAGACGCAAATATTGCTAAAGATCCTTGCCCATAACCACCATTTAAATTGCCTTCATTGCCATGAACATAATGATTCCCATTGCTCTGGGCTACATAGTTCCATTCTCCAAAAAATTTTGGTAGACTTCCATCGGTATGGGGAAGAGGCATATACATTTTATGATCTTTTTCATCTAAAATAGAATATTCTTCTGGAGGGGTAACATTCCAAGACATCAAACGCTTATCATTTGCGTCTTTTTTCCATATAAATGGATCAGTTTCATCTAAATAATACCCATAGGTATCAGCATCTCCAATATTCCACCTTGCAAGAGACCAGCTATTAATCCATCCATCTTCAGGAGTTCCACTAGGGGTTCCGTCTCCAACAGGTCTTTCATTCAATCCCCCTAAATTTGAAAATGACCAAGGGGTTGTAGCTCCACCAGCAGTAGCATCGTGTGTAAAATGAGCACCGTAAGCACTACCAGTTGTTTCAACATGAACCAAATAATGCCCATATTGATCTTTTATAACATTCCATATTTTATGACCAAGTTCATTGGCACCAGAATGATTCCTCATATCTCCATATCCACTTGCACCTTGAGGGGTTATACTCTTAAAATATCCTTCTTGCCAGTACCAATCAACTCCACCAGAATGAAAATTACCTCTTAAATCGTAGTCATGAACAAAATATTTTAGCCCCCTACCAAGAGGAGTCCAATGTACATCTTCATAGCCATGATCAACTGCAGAAGAGTGGGCAGCCTTGTTTTGCACCCCTTGAGAATAAAATCCACAAGCAGGCATCAAATCAAATGTTTGCCCTGCAACACGAAGTTTCCCTTCATCTGAAACATCAAAGTTCCAAAGAAGAGTACTGCTTGTTTTTTCAAGATCTTGAGGTGCTTTTTTAGTAACAAGCCCTGTACTAAAATCGGTTATCTTAAAGGTTTCTTTAGGCATTATGTACCTGAACCACCACCGTGTGTAGTTCCATCAGACCATCCTGGATTCATCTTCGTTGAAGAAGCTCTAGTTCCACCTCCAGATGTTATCGCAAAGTTTTCTACAGTTGAATCATCAATGAAGTCATCAACTACGCATATTTTAACATAAGCCTCTCTAATACTGTTTAAGCTTCTTGCGTTTACAGATGCTATAGTATTCTTTCTTCCACTTCTCTGATACCCAGATAAAGCAGAATTAAAACATGCTAAAAATTTAAACTCTCCCAAAATAGGACATCCTTCAAATCTCATAGTTCCTGTTTCATAGTTTATCCATCCACTGCCCCCAGCAGCTCTATTTAAATTTCCATGTCCATCATCGAACATTATCGAAGAATAATCATCATCTTCAGGATATGAAGGTGCTATCTGATTTTCAGTATCAAAGGTAGTTACTGCAGGTATATCCCCTACTCCCCAAGGAGTTGTTCCTGATGTGGGAGCTGCAAGAACGCAATTTGCCCCTGTGTGGTTATGAAGATTAGTAAATTGAATATCTCCATTTACTATATCAACACTTGCATGACATCTGACATTACTCGAATATGTCGAATCAATTGCATCTTGTATTTTTCTCAACACTCCTGTGCTTTTTGCTCCTTTATTTCCCCAAGTAACATCATTCTTGTCAGTGGTAAAAGATATACTGGCGAATGAAGTTCCTGATAATGTAATATTGAATGCATACGCAGTATTTTTAGCCAGTCCTGATGATCTCGAAGGGTGGACATCTCTCATTCCAAGTCTAGTAAAACCACCTTCTGAAAATTTAATAGCCACAGATCCTGGCACTATTCCTTGAGGATAAGATTGACCACCAGTTCCATTCTGTCTTCCATATCCAAAGAAATTTGTAGTCATATACGATCCTTTTTCATCAGTGAATACTTCAGTATCAGAAGAATTTATATTGTCATCTGTGTATTTATTTTGGAAGTAAAATTCAACATGAGAGTCGTCAGCGTGTGTTGCAGCTGTACTTCCTGCTACTCCACGAGCTACAGTTATATCTGTATTACTGGATACATCTGCTGTAACTTGCATAATTTCATTTTCAACTCTAATTAAATCATATTTTTTAAAAAAGTATGTATCTCCACTATCTAAAACCAATGTTGTTACTGTAGTATCACTTCCCATGCCTGATCCGTTTATTTCAACAGAAGTATCTGTAGCTGAACCACTATGATTGTAAGGTTGTACATTCCCAGCTTCAGCTGGAGATGTAAAGGAAGTCAATTCATATTTTTTCCCAGCAGATTGCAATGTTGCTGAAAATGGATTAGATTGATCTGTGTTTGTATCATATGTAAACATTTGAGTTGTAGGTAGATGCATATACTCACCACCATTCAATATAAAGCACAATACATGGTTATAAGGATCACCACCCCTAATCTCATCATCACTGTTATCGAATGCATTCAATACTATTTGAATTTCTACTGGTTGCTCAGTTACATTATGAACAAGCATAAATACACCCTTACCAAAATTGGAACTTGATTTGGCAGGGTCGAGTTTAATTAAATTTGTAAGGCCATCAGAATTAGTTACTCTGATTGTTTGCTCAAATGTAATATCAGAATTACCAGAAGATGATATACTTCCTCCGATACCACTGCCATATCCACCTGTAGCATTATAAGTTAAATTAGTCGAAACTGCCATTCTCTCTCCTTTATTTTAAATCTTTAAGGAAAGCGATAATATGGTCATCAACAAGGTCAATTACCCATAAAATTACTTCCTTTTCCTTTTCTTCGCTTAATCCCCAGACATCAAATTTATCATTTAATTTATCAGCAACTGCATTCTGAAATTCAGGATCTTTAATTTTATCGACCAATAAATCAACTAACTTTCCTTTTTCTGCTGACACTAAATCAGTTACATACCCTTTTACTGCTTCTTCTATCTGCTTCATTATTACTCCTATGTTTTCCTTGATCTGTTCTTTGACTGAGGCTCAAAGCCTGTTATCTTCCCATTCTTGTGAGACGCATCTAAGCCATCTCCGTTTCCGTATGTACCTTTATCTCTATTATATTTATTGAGTTTTGCTCTGTACTTTTTTTTCTTTACTTGATAAGTGTCATACTCTCTTCTATAGTTTCTTCTATGTCTCGCATCTGTAGTTTTCATTACTAGACATTACCTAATGGATTATTCTGATTCCTTTTGTAAGGATTTTGAAAGGGGTTGGGTGTTGGACTTGGTGATGGTGCTCCTCCTGGCGTTGGAGGTGGTGTTCCACCTGGGCCTTGAGGAGTGAAGCTACCCCAAGATGCTCCACCTAAATTAGGATCTATTCCACCTTGGAAGTTAAAGCTCCCAAAGTCTTCAAAGGCTTGGTCTAGATGTGTATATCCTCCTACAACAGGATTATAAGTATCAGAGTTTGGAACAAACTGTCCTCCCACATAATCACCTTGAGCACCATGCCAAGCATCATATATTCCCTGTTCATCCCAAATAGCATTTCCTTGGTCATCAATTCCTGTCATAAATTGATTGGCCCATCCTGGATCTGATTGTAGGGCTTGATGAAACCACCAGTTTGCATTAGCTGGATATGTAGACCAGGGATTCCCAGGACCTTGTGCGTCATCATAACCCACATAAGGGTTATTAAAACTAGGATTTGCTGAATCAATACCTCCAGGATTATAATAATCACCATATTCTCCACCGAAAGTATTTACAAGCCAATCCAAATATCCTGATAATCTATTTTCGCCCAAATGTACTCCAGCGTCAGGGTCCCATATACCTGACCCCCAAGGGTTTCCTTGCCATCCAAAAGATGGATCAGGGTAATTACCTCCACCCCATTGCCCTGTTGGTATCTGTCCAGGATTACTATAATCTAAACTTCCTGGGTTAGTATTAACACCTCCTGTGAATCCACCCATAGCTAATTGATCCCAGATAGCTTGATTTGTGGCTTGTTGAGCTGTCCATAGGTCAGCTCCTGGTGCTGTATAACCCAATGAACCTGATCCCCATGCATCACTTGTTACATTTGAAGTTTCTCCTGTTTGCATCCCTGCTTGTCCCTGTCCTGGTTGATTATAAAATCTTTGTCCTGGGCTGTGTCCGTGTCCTGGTATATGTGGCATATTAGTAACCTCCTATTGAATTGTTTTGTCTTCTTTTATATGGGTTCTGAAAAGGATTAGGCGTTGGACTTGGCGATGGTGGCATGTTATTTGCACTTATCGCATTATTATTAATTGGTTGTGTAATCGGAGGTGGCGTTGGTGCTCCTCCTGGTGTAGGAGGTGGTGTTCCACCTGGCTGTCCACCCATATTACCAAAATTACCCCAACTGGCTCCACCTAAATTCTGTCCTCCCCATGGATCAAATTGAAATCCAAAATTTGCCATCGATGGTATATCAGTAGGATCATACCATTGTTGTTCACCGTGATAAGTTCCAGTCATTGGATTCCAACCTTGAACAACATCTCCACCCCATGGACTTAATGGGCTATATCCTCCAAATTGTGCCATCATATCATCCCACCAATGTCCTTGTCCTTCCGACCAAGAAGGATTATTTACATTGTATAGCATTGTAGGGTCAACCCAATACATATTGATTAAACTGTTAGGATCCTCTGTGATAAAAGGACCACCCCAATTTTCCCAATTTTGCGACCACCAATCACCGAATCCTGAAAGATCCACTCCAGCAGCTGCAGCATTCTGAGCCCAAGGCATGTCCCACCAATTCTCCCAAGGACCCCCTCCTCCAAAATTACCACCAGGGCCAAAAGGACTCTGCCCTCCATAATCTGTTTCCATTTCTCCACCCCAACCTGGGCCTAAAGCTCCTGGATTGGTATTTATTCCAGAGCCGAAATCAGTCATGCCTAATTGATCCCACCAAGCTTGTTCTGTAGCATCTTGTGCTATATGTCTAGGGGCTCCTGGTGCTGCTGCGTTCCATCCTTGGTCTGATCCTACCATAGAAGTCTCTTCGGTCTGCACCCCTGCCTGTCCTTGCCCTGGTTGAAACTGGGTATATCTGTGTCCTGGTGTATGTGGCATAACTACTCCTTTATCTCTTTAAATATTTTAATTAACATGTATACTAATGTGGCAATTGCTGCCATTGCACTAAAAAACGGAGGAGCCCATTCCAACCAACTTAAAGTAGATCCTGCCATTCCTATTGTTGAAGTTCGTAAAGTATCTTCCAACTATTTCTCCTTTTTTTCTTTTATCTTGCATTTGCAAGACTCGCATTGTACAAAATCTCTTTGAGGATGTGCCATTTTTTCAATGAGATCTAATCTTTTTTCTATTGATTCAACTTTATAATCTAATTCATTGTCATTTTCTACATATGACAACACTTTATCTAGCTTAAATTGTTTAGCTACCAAACTGATAACTTTGTTTATTAGAATACCTTGTAACATTAATTGTCCCTATGTTCCTTTTTAAAGAGCTTTTTTAGTATATGCTCTATACCCTCCACATATCCTTTAAGTGCCTGAAAATCTAGCTGTGTGGCCTTTATTTGATCAATTAGCTTAATAGTAATGCCTTCAAGTCGCTTAAATCTCTCATCTAACTCTTCCATCAATTCGTTTTGAATGAACTGATTTTGTTTCCAAATAAAATAACCAAAAGCTGCTGCTACCGTTAAAGGTATTCCAAATTGCTCTAAAAATGCTATAGGTTCCATTATTTATTTCCATTTATAAGCTCACCCCATAAGGAGGTCTTTCCATCTATTATTTGTATTATATGCACTGTAAATCTTCCTTTATCGTAAAAGTCAACTATTGCAAATGCGTGACTCCAATTATGCTGTCTTCCCCCAAGCCAAGAGTTTTGCTCTTCTGTCATATCTTTTAAGCATCCAATACTCCAAGCACTCTTAACACCATCAAGATGTGTAACTGAACTTTGTTGAAGGTCGTGATGATGTCCGTACATAATATTGCATCCAAGTCGTAGTAGATGGTTTCTCGTATGTTGGATTCCAGCAAAGTGGTGTCCATGATACATTGCCAACTTTCCCATCTTGAAGTACTTTCCCATTGGATGATACTTGTATTTTCTTTCTTTTAGTTTTACGCATTCTTTAAACCTATACTCCTTTAAGAATGGATGCTCTTCAACAAACCTATTCATCCAATCATCATGATTACCTTCAATCATATGCTTTTCTTTGCATTTAGCTTTGTCGAGAGATTCATCAATCATATCAAGCCCTTCATTAACATCTTTTATATCTTGGTCAATGAATGGGATCTGATATTCAAGTGGAGGTCTTCTCTTTCTCTTCCACTGCCAATGTGAGCATCCGTGCCATTCTCCCACATCTCCCAAATCAACATATGCTGTTGGTTTTACAATTTCTATCGTCTTCTTCAAACAATTTATCGCTGGTATATCTGCCAACGGAAAGTGCTTATCAGGTGTGACGATAACTCTTTTTGTTACACCTTTATCTTTTTTTATCTCTATTTACTCCTTAATATGGATCTGGCATAGTAACTATACCACCACGAGTAGTTTTTATATACCCATGTGCAGATCCTACCTTATCTTTAATAGCATTTGCTCTTTCTGACCCACCATCATCTCCTAATGGCCACCAAGCCTTTAATGAACTTGATATTCCAATTGGAGATTGCCTTCCCCTTTTATACAGTTCTCCTACTTGAGTTGCATTTAAAGCTGACTCGAAATAAGATACATTACTTATATTACCATTAAAGGAAAAAGAACTATTCATTGTTGTACCAATTGTATTTATTGTTCTATCTCTAGCAGCTTGTGCAGCAAGATAGGTTCCTGAATGATATGCACCAAGTGAAGTATTTGGAGTCCCAACTACACCATTTAAGTATGGGGTTAATGTAGCATTTGTAGATCCATCATACCCAGTCATTGTCACCACTATATGATACCATACTCCTAGATCTAAATCATAATTAGCAGGACTAGCATCTTGTAAGGTATATATTTTCGCACCTCCTGCATCTTCTCCATCAGAATCCATAGTTGCATAAGTCATATATACCTTCATATGGCTACTATCTGATCCTTGCGTAACAGCTAAACCACTGTAAGATAATTGATTGGCTATTGATGGTCCAAGTCCAACGATTCCATCATAGCTCGACCAAGATGAAGTAGTTGAAAGTTCTCTAATCCATGCAGATAAAGTATGATTTTGAGTAATACCTACAGAATTGGTAAAAAGATTATTATCATTCGTTTCTCCAGGAGCTGCAAGAAGTATTCCTTGATTGGCCTCATCTGATACATTACCTTGATAACATCTAAGTAATTCTGTATCGGCAGATGAAGTTATTATTTTTCTTGAAGTTAGCATTAATCTTTTACAATGCCTATTTTAAGTTGAATACCAGAAGCTGTCCAAGTAGTACTCGCTCCAGCTCTATTTACACCAGCTACATATATACTTGTTGTATCTGATGCTGCTTTTACGACTAAGCCTAAATTAGTTTTTGTAGATGATTGCCAGGCAATACCATCAAAATAACTAGACATTGATACTGTCCCTAATATATCTCTTGCATTTGCATCTGTAATGGATACAGCTGCATCAATAGTTCCAAGAGCCGTGCTATCTGATTGAAAGACTAAATCAATAGCTTTCCCATTGTCATCTTCATCGAGTAGGACTATAGATTGTATTATTGCTGATCCTCCATTGACTGCTACTGCATTTGGAATTTCGACATAATCAAATAATACATCATTGTCATCAGTTCCACTTGCATCACAAGTTGGAGTGACGGTAATTAAATCAATGTCCATTTTGTTCAGTTTTTCCTGAACCGTATATTTGTGTAAGTTTGTTGTTGCCATTTTATTCTCCTATTTTGAGTGTGCTTTAAGCTCTTGGCTAGAGCATGAACGCACTATTGTTATGAACTTGCTACGAAAATTTCTGCATCACATACATCAGTTGGTGCAGTTAATTTAACACTTGTAATATCATGCCATCCAGTTCCAATGTCTAAAGTAGTTGCAGTACCAGCATTCATTGTTCCTTCGTGTTGATATAATAAAAATGATTCTCCTGCATTTAATTTATAGGCAAATTCATCGTTATCGGCATTTTTAACTCTAACAACAATATAATTTGCATTATCTAAATTTGTAATTCTAGCATACTTTACATTGTCATCATCAAATTGACTCCCACCCACAACAGAATCATCTGTTGTATATAAAGCTATTTCAGAAGTTGTAACATTCACAATTCTTTTATATACTTCATTTATATCTGAGATTCTCAATACATTTTTAGATCCTTGCCTAGATCCATTTAAGGTTATATCTTCTTCTAGTGTAACTGTTAATGTTGCATTTGATAACGATGTTGCCATAAATTCTCCTTATAATCTTGGTAAAGCCAAGCCTCTAACTCCAGACTTTCTAGTTGGATATTTTTTAATTGTTTGTTCGTATTTCTGCATATAATACATTGATCTCTCTAGATCGCCTCCTAGCTCATATAGTTTACATCTAACATAGTCTATAAGAGATCCATGAAGTCCACTGTCCAGTCCAATATCTTGCTTTAAATCATCTTCTCTGTCTTTAATAGTTTCATATTTTGCATGAGAGTGAACTCTTAGTCCATTTGCTATTGTAGTTCCATCATAAGTATCAAAAGTTTCTTTTACTTTAGAATCACTAGAGGAATCACTACTTCTCTTATATACAATAGCCAATTTCTCATTGTTGTTATACCACGCAAAATAATCATTAGGATAATCTCTTTTAGCCATTAATATTCATCCTCTTTTAAAAGTTTATGAGGATCAAGAAGTTTGGGAACAACAACATATCTATCTGCAGTATCTTTTATTTCAACCCTAAATATATCAATAATCTGATCATCGATCTCATACCATCTTTTATTAGCAATAAGATCTTCTTTTTCTACTTTAGTATAGTGTTGTTTCTTAGAAGCCAAATCCATTAATGCTTCATCAATAAGCTGAAACATCAACTTTTCAGGTTGCCTCCCAAACTCTCTCTCAAGCCTCTCTATTATATCTCTAACTTTCATTAAGCATCATTCATAATTGCTGTAACTATGCAAAGTGCATTCCCAGATCCTGCTGAACTAGGAGCCCCATTAGCTACGGTTACTGTTATAGCATATACATCTGCTTGAGTAGTAAGAGGGAATTTCCCTACCCAGGTGTCCCCAGAATCAATAAAAATTCCTTCGACTTCATTATAAGCTGCATTGTCTCCAGCAAGAGATAATACCACTCCTTCGCTTGTTGCTGTTGATCCATCAGTAGTCCCTGTATGTTTAATACATAACCATCTATAATGATCTCCAGACGCAACTGTGTCTTGACCTGCAGTAGCTGCATACTGATCTATATATGGTTGTGATGTTGGGAGTAAAGGTTCTGAAGCAGCACTTATTAACCTTTCTGTATAAACCCATTTATCTCCTGAATCTGCTGGTTCATATGATAAGTTTCCACTTATTGACATTTTTGAAATATCAGATAATACGGAAGCCGATATTGAACCTGTTGCCTTATCTGCCATTTATTTATCCTCCTTGTTGTGGTTGTCCACCACCTGTTAGTAATTGTAGTCCTTTTTGATACTCAGCACTTAACATTTGGTATTGTCCAGACAACCACTGATAATCAGTAGAATGTTTTTGTATTATTGCTGAATAATTCTGTAGTCTAGCTGAGAACTGACCTAAGTTATCTGCATTGGTTGCTGATACTTTTTGCAACTCAGCTTGATATTTGTTTAAATCAGATGTAAAGTTTGTAGTATTCTGTGTCAGATCATTTTGATACTTCTGAACATATGCTTGTACATCTGCTTGATATTTACCAAGATCGTAACCTGTCTCTGCTTGATACTTCTGAATTGCTTTGCCAACTTCTGCTTGGTAATCTGCTAATTCATTTTGTATCCTAGCACTTTCATTTTGAATATCACTATTAAATTCTTGTAGTTGGCTTGAGTATTTAACTTGCCATTCATTAAAAGCCTTACCCCATACTTCAGCATTCCATCTTTGAACCTCTGTATTAACTTGTGCTTGATAAGTTCCAACTTCTGCTTGATATTTTTGCATTTCATTTGTATAATCTTGAACTTCTTTTTGAAATTTAAATGTTGGATCTTGTTGTGCTTTTTGGAGTTTAGCTTGAGTATCTTGAACAGCTATTTGTAATTTAGCTTGATACTCAGTATTCTGTTGATTAAACTTATTTACAGAGTCTGTTATCTCTGCATTGGCTTTTGTTACTCTTGCTCCTATCTCAGACACTCTAGCTGCAACCATCTCGCTATCTTCTTCTTGATTGATCCATTTCTCGACATCTGCAAAATCTGCTGTTATAGCAACTGGATTATAAGTAGGAACCGTTTCATTGAAATTAACCAAAGATATATTCATCTCTGGAGTTGTAAGCGTTGGTACTGTTGGAGCTGCAGGAGGAGATGGTAGAACCATATCTGTAATACTGCCTAAACTTGGTATAGTAAATGTAGGTTTAATATATCCTGTTAATGTTCCTACATCTGAGAAATCAATATCTGCCCCAGGAGGAGACGAGGGTAAAGTAAATGCACTAGGTGCACTATAGGATGGTAAAGCCGTAGAGATAACCTCTAAAGCTGGAGCAGATATATCTGACGGTAGCGTAGAAGATTTATCTGACATTAATCTTATTAAAGCTTTCATTGATACCGATAAAATTATTAAATGCTCTACTTCATCAGGGAAATTGGCAATAGATGTTCCACTGGTAATATCATAAGTACCCCCACCACTTGTAGCAAATGCTGGAACAACTAGATTATATAATTTAGCTACATTACTACTACTTGCTGGAAGTACCATTATCTTAGCTTCTGTGCCTGTGGCTCCTGCAGCTTGAGGTTCATAATAATACACAGGATCAGATGCAGTTGCATATTCGTAACTATCTGGATCTTTAGCTTTATGAGAAAAAGAATAAGGAATTGCTCTACATTCAAATGTTTTTCCTGCACTGAAGGTTGTGTCTGTAGCCCTAAAAACAGCAAGAGGTTCAGAAGAACTTGCTACTCCACTTGTTGGATCAAAAGTAGTTTCATCTGCACATCTGAGTTTCATTTCTTTTGGCATTAAAAATTGAACCTCTTTTACAGAATCTCCAAACCAATCGGCTAGGGCAGCATTGTCAGTACTTCCAAAATTGGTGTAGTCATTTATTCTTTCTTGCAATGATGCCATTAACGACCCTCATTCATTTTCTTTATAGATTCATCCATAGTCGTAGTACTAAATTCAACTTTAGTTGTTCCTGACCATGTCTTTCTCATATTAACATAATCAGCACAATTATTGCTTTTTAATTCAACTTTATTTGTAACCTCTTCAATGGGTACTACTTCTTTTTTATATTTATCGTATACAAAAATAGCCATATTATTCCTTAATTAAATGGATTTGCCACTATTGGTCCTAATCCTGTAGGATCTTCAATAATAGTGGGAGGAGCTGCTATAGGCTGTCTCCTACCTTTAATTATTCCGTCTAAAATACTTCTAGCTGCATTATTAGCATCTTGTTCTCTGGCTGCATCTATCTGAGCATAAGATAGACCAGGCCCTTGATATATCCCCCCAGTTCCAGGACGATACCAAGGAGATGGTGTTCCTATTGATCCTCTACCATAACCTCTTTGCTGTGAGGTATATTCTTGTGGTCTTCTATGACCCTGTCTTCCAAGATTTGGATCGTAAGTTGAGGCTCTGTCGATCCAAGCTTCAAAAGGATTTTCCTCTACCCAAGGAGTTTCTGTTTCATCAGCACTTTCATCAAAAATACCACCAACAGTTCCATGTATATTTTGATAATATTGTTGAACTTCAGGTATTATATTTCCATCTTCGTCATAAATATCACTATAATAATTTCCAGTATATCCAGAATCTGGATCATTTAATAATTCATTTATATATGCTACTATATCTAAAATATTCGTATTTTCATCAAGATTAAAGTCATAAGGATCTGTTGCTGCAGTATATGTCATTGGTACTTCTTCTGGTATAATCTCTTCTCCTGGCATCTGAAAAGTAGGATTTAAATTACCCCAACTAGAAATCCCCCAATCTATATTAGGATTAAAGCCAAAACCTGGCATAGGATCCCAAGATGCAGTTCCTGAACCTATAGGTCCAACATTTGGTTGTACAAAAGGATCTTGTTCTTGTACAGGTGCGTTAGCTAAAGCCATTATTTACCTCCCTTTACTTTCCCACCTTTATAGTATTCTTTTACCATACCACCACCATAAAAGCCTTGAATTTTTTTAGATCTACTTTGAGCATCAACAAGCCCACCATCGGCATAACCTTGATACTCTATAGCTTCCCCTGTCTTAGCAGCTTCTTTTTTTGCTGCTTCTACACCAGCTTTATCATAGCTATATTCTTTTTTTCCTACTTTAGGCATTATTTCTTCCTCCTATGTCTGGCATCAGTAGTATTGTATGTGCCATTGTTTATTTTATCTAATAGTTTTTTACCATACTTATCTACCATGGATTTTCTTATAACATATTCTCCAGGTGTAAGCATTGCAGGGACTGTATCTGTTGACCCAGGTGCATTCCCTTTTAGTTGTTTTTTTGTTTTTTTAGTCATAATTAAATTTTTAGGGATTCGGAGTGAGCCCTTTATACGACTCACTCCACAGTTCCCAATACTGCCAATCCTTATGGATTCGGATTGTTATTAAGTGAAAGGTGTAGCTAAAGTGCCATCGCCATATAGCATGCCAGATACTTGCCACTTAGATTCAGATATACATTGATATTTTACCATACCACCTATAAATCTACCCTTAGTGTCACCATCAGCAACTATTTGATGATCTGCAGCAGCAGGACAAGACCATCCTACTGTTGCACCAGCATTAGAAGCTACATGTGCCCCTACAGTGTCTTTATCTACAAGAAGAATGCTTCCCTGTAAAGTATCTGCATCTGAAGCTGCATCTATACCAAATGTTCCAGTAAATGTAGTTCCTACATGGAACTCATATACTAAACCAGCTTTTGCAGCTGGAAGAGTAATTACAATCCCACCTGCTCTATTCAAGTCATAAATTGTACCTGAATCTTCTGCAAGAACAGTATATGTTGCAACATCGATATTAACAACTTTTTGATTAGCTTCACCATAGTCACCACTATTTGAATTTAGTCTATCGCTTCTCATTTATTATCTCCTTTAAGTTATAGCTTCAAAGTTATATAAACAATGAGACTCAGGAAGAGTAATTTCAAGACCTGCTTCAGTAAGGATCATATCCTTTCTTAGATCTTCATCTGCCTGTTGAACATTGGTAATAACATGAGTATCACGATTAAGACCGTTTCCGACTAATGGTCTGTACTTAACTTGAGCCATATCAACGATAGCCATATAAGCCGAAGAAAATCCTCTAAATAGAGGTTCTTTTACAAGATTTAAATCGCCATGTATTGTATTGATAGCTAGAAGTTTGTGACCGTAAGAACCATTCACATACTCTTTATCAATATTATATTGTTGATATGTATTTGCATCGTAAGTTTCTTTAATTAAACCACCTGCACCAAACTTGTTAAACAAGCTCATTACAGGAAGTCCTGCTAAAGCTAACTTTGCAGAGGAACCACCTCTTGCTGGATCATAAATAACCTCGAAATCAGTTAAGATTCTGTCATAGTTAAACTCGCTTTCATGTAAAGTTCTATTGTACGCCATTCCAGGAGAGTATGATAAATTACTATCTCCTGATGTAGGTGCACTATTTAAGACAATATGACCTACGATACCTTCTGAGTATTGTATGCTATCTTGTCTAGATCTTTGACCGAAGAGCATAGCTCTTTCTATGTCTACTTTGTGTTCTCTTAACTTTAAATTCCAAATTCGTGCCCATTCATTTGAATATCCTTTAAGATTTGTCGCAATTGCAGTGTTTGACATTTCTGCCGATGTTTTAAATATCTGTGTATAGCCATAATCATCGTCTAATTGACTTGACCATGAATCAGGAGATCCTGTGCCTTCACCGAATGATGTACCAATAACTTGACATTTATCATCATTAGAAAGAACATTATACCCAGTACTAAAATCAGAGTGAGGCAATGAAATGATACGGCCTGTAAATGTGTTAGCACTTCCAGTATCTGTTACTGCACTGTCAATCCTAACAGTAACATACGCTGTGCCAGCCGTACTATCTAAAGTCTGCACTGCAAACACCATACCTTTTTGAAGCCAATTTACATCGGATGCACTTCCAGAACTTGAATCATCAACAGTAAATGCATACTGGTTGCCAGCTGTAACTGCTGACTCGCCATTAACATGGGCTGCTAATTCAAAAGATCTAGTTGTCCAATCAATCTTTGACCTATTTTCTAGGAACCTAAATACAGGATCCGAGGTAGGTGATTTCGACATTTTACTTAAATATACAAAGAATGGAGACTCTTCTGGACTCAACTCTGCTACTCGTCCACTAAAATCATATAATCGTCTTTGATCAGGAGTGGATTCACCAGAAATAGTGGTAGCAGCATTAGTAATATCTGTGCTTTGTAAAAGCCCTGTATTAATTGCCATTTTACTCTCCAATATCCTATTTTCAACTACATTAGGTTTTAAGTAATGCCTTCAAGATAGGATTTTTTGTTTATTTGTTAAAACTTATTATTGTCGCCAGCTCCCATCACGCTATCCCAAATTTGATCTGCACCTGACTTTCTCTGTGGTTGTTGTCCTTGAACAACTCCACCTTGAGTAGGTCGTTGTAGATTTTGTCTAACTTGATCTAACGGATTTGGCTGTTGTTGTACCTGTGGGCTTTCAGTAGTTGCTCTCCACATCTTTAGTACATTGTCAACTCCATAGTCAGCAGGATTTCTAGATGCCCACTGCATAAACTGTTGAGATTCTTCATGAGATAGTCCTTTTTGGGCTAACTGCTGTTGAAGAGCTCCCATATTCTGCTGTTGTTGCATCTTATTTGCAAATCCACCGACTGCTCTGTTAACTGCACTATTGACCATTTGAGAGTCTTTCTGAACCCTATACTGGTACGATTTAGATTGAGGGTTATTATAGGCTTCCCAAGGATCAAACTCATCAGCTTCCATTTGAATTGGAGGAGGACCTTGTGGTCGTTGAGGCATAGGTCTTTGTGGTTGACCACCCTGAACCATGGATTTTATTCCCTTCACTACATCAGGTCGTGATTCCAAGAACTTGCCAATCTTCTCGTAATTCTTTAGTTTCTGATTTTCGGCAGCCATCTTGTCCTTTTCTGATTGAAAGTACTTTGCTTGTTCCTCCCAATTCTGATTAGAACCTCCAGGTGCTGTTTGTCCATTATCTTGCCCTACATTATCACTGGGTTGACCAGAACTCATATCCACGGCTTCAGCGTGAAGTTTCTGATTGTCAGTCATATATGCGTCATTGTTATTACTCATAACAGTTTCTCCTATTGTTTGCTATCTCTCTCTTCCTTTTGAGATTCACTACGAGCTTTGATTTCAGCATCAGTCTGCATTCGTAATTTCTCTGATGAGAGTTTAACAGCGTTACTTAACTTGTCCATAGAAACTTTATTTTTGTGCTTACTGTCAAGTTCAGTTTCTTTAAGTTTACTTTTGAACTTTTCGACCTCTGTTCGCTTGTTGGCACTAATAGCCTCACGAGTCGATGTTTGTAAGTCACCTTGTAATTTTTTAATTTGTTCTTGTGCTCCTTGCAATTGTTGCTGTAATTGAGCAACCATATCATTTCTTTGCAATACACCTTGCTTGTCAAATATTTCTGTCTTTTTCAATGCTTCCACCCTATCGATAAGTCCAGCTTGATAAGCTTCCATATAAATCTGCCATTCGCCCCATTTATTAGAAGGCATAGTTGAATTACCAATAATTCTTATATCGAAAGTATTAACAGATAGATCGTTCTCTATTCCCATAATAGTTTGAGACTTATCATCATACAATCGTTTATTTATTGTGTATTCATCAATATCATTATTAGGCTGAACAATTCTAAATGTTTTTTGATAATTGTAGTGAGACTTTGATAAATAATAACAAACTCGTCCCACCCTCTTTAAACTTGCTTCAATATCTCTTAATTTTGACTTTGTTCGTCTTTGTCCGAAATCTTCCATCATCATAGTCGCAGACGAAGTTTTTGGTGCTACTTCTGTATTTCCTTGCATCATTTCAAATATGCCCATGTTAAGATCTATATAATGCTCAACAAGTTGTGGTAATTGCATAATTGAACTTGCAAGTGGTTGTGGTGCAGGGAAATGTGGCTCACCGAAGGATGCATCATATTCTACAGTTGCATTAGGATTTGCCCATATCTGCTCTAATTCCTCTATATCGTCTACACTCCCTTGTGGGATAAGTAATTTAAGTCCAGCACTCGCCTGTGCATGTGATGTTATTAAAGATGTTACTTTATTAAGATATCTTTGAAAATCTTTATTTTTTCTAACATCGCTCATTGGGTATGGAGTATTAGTCCATATATTAGGAACTGGAATAATTGGATAAGTATCAGTTTCTAATATCTCTTCATATAAAACTATTTGACCTAAAGTGCATGTTAATTTAATTCTATTTTGATTGACTGTAACGATATCAAGCATTCCTGCTTCAGCCATTTTCTGAACTTGAGCGTTTTGCATCATTTGTTGCATTTTCTGTTCATCAACGATTTGTTCTTTACCACTCTTCTTATCAAGGATTCTATAGTAAGGAACTTTTATTTTAGCGAAATGCTCTATAAGTTGATACTTTTCAGATCCAGGCCCAATATCAGCATCTTTCACTCTGTCTGGAGTAAAAGAACCTTTAGTCCTTAAATTTTGAGCATCAGGATAATCATCATCATTATATTCCTCAATTTCATCAATTAAGGTTTTATCGCTACCTTCCTCTACAGGTTCTGATAATTGTGGATATAAATCCATCAATTGCATCTTTGTAAGTATGGTTGACAACATCATACCAGTTGCATCATCAAACCACTTATTTCTAGAGTTTGGATCTACATATATTCTAAATGGATCTATATAGCTAAACTTTACTTCGCCTCTACCATAATCGGCTTCTTTGTCTATATAGCAATAAAAGTATCCAAGCCCAGTAACAGCATAATCATGAATAACCTGCTTAAATACTTCGTCACCATCAGATGCATCCCATATATACTCTAAAATAACTTTCCATACATTAGCCATCTTAGAATCAGAGTCTTCCCTTGCAACAGCAGAGAACTTTGGTGTCTTTGATGTAGTAATAGCTTTAAACTGCTCTATTGCAGAATAAAGTCTATCCATTGATAAACTGGATTGATTTCTGGACTCTAGCTCAGATATCTCATTAGCAGAGAAATGATTACCAAGATAAAAATCGATGTCTTCTCGTGCTTGATCATCCCAATCTTTTCTAGCGTCAGACCATCTGCGAAATAGCTCTTTTATGCTCTTAACTCTAAAATCTTCTTGTATCATATGCTATAATATATTAAATTTTTTAAAATTCTACAAATCCACCCTTTCGAGCCCCTGTCATCCAATTATATCGTCTTTTTGTAGATCTCCATGAGCCTTGATCATCTTTCTCTTTTATTTTCTTTCCAGCCTTCTTATTTCCTTTAGCAAATTGAGTTGAAAGCCAAAATGCATCTATGCAGTCATCGTGAGATCCTTTTGGGAAATCAAGAAGTTCTCCTATAAATTCGTGCATATTTTTTTTGAGGTGTACAGCTCCTGCCTTAAACATTGGCTGAAGACCTTCAAATAGCCTGTCTTTCTTCTTTTGCTGTCCATAGTTCTTAATACCTTGCTCTATACCAGGCAAGAACAATCCCTCTCTTTTGCTCTTCTTAAAGACATAATCTCTTAACATCTCCTGATAGGCGATTGTTTCTATGTTGATTCTTTTGATTGGCTTATATTGTTTAGCAATTTCAAATATTTTGTCGGCACACTCCATTGGGAGAACTCTTTTTCTCCAATATTCGATAACATAGTAATCATAGTTAGCAGACACACCAATAACCATAATAACACTATAGTCGTTCCTAATACCAAGTGTCGAAGCAGGGTCGACCCCAATGTAAATATTAATGTATTCTTTAGACCCATCATCAAATTGTATGTACCACGAATTAGCTTCTTCTTGAAATTTAACACGCCCTTTATAAAGATTTCCACTTATATCCTCCTCGTTGAATACTTCATCTTCAGGACTCTTAGCCTGATTCATATATTCTTGATAAAACTTGGCAGGAGTACCTGAATCGATGTAAAATTGTTTTCTTTCTTCCAGTTTCTTAACAGGCCATCTACTTGGCCATAATGGAGTTCCGTCTTCTAGTAAAGCTTTATATGTTACTACATCCCAAGAAAACTCTTCTCCGTTTTTCTGTGAGGCTATGTTTTCCTTAACAAGCCCATTTAAAAAGCTATCGTAGTGAACTATAGTGCCATTGCACCATAAAAATCCATTCTTGTCAAAATCGATAGCAGGATACACTGCTGCAGTCACCCAATCCTTAATTTGCTGTCTAGACTCTGGAGTCTTCGTATTTAGCTCAGACTCAAAATCATCAAGGATGATACCAGTGTATCTAGTTGATAATTGTTTTTTACCTCTAAGTCGCTGAGATGTTCCTTTTGCGATCATTCTGCAACCGTTAGCTAAAGTAAATTCAGCTTTAGTCCACTTATCGCCTTGAAGATCGCCAAAATAGTAATGGATCGCTGGATTCTCATAGATATGGTTTTGTATCCAAGCGAGGTTATCAGTAGCCTGATCCTGTGCTTCACCTATCCACGCTATAAATTCAGGTCGTTCTTTTGTTGCAAATAAGAAGCGATAAAGTACGGCACAAGCAGCCAAAGTCGATTTTGCGTGATCACGAGGAAGAACAAGTGCAAGTTGTGGCTTATTCCTGTCAATAAGTAGATCGCCCACCTCATAATGAAATTCTGGTGTTGCTGTAGCCAAAAAGTCTTGTGGGGAAAATATTTTACCAAAACTAATGAGATTCTTCTTTGCAAGTTCAAGAGTCCTCTCATTCTTAGAAACATCTCCATTAAGATTTAAATTAGCCATTAATCAAACATACTTGGTGCTGGTCTATTCCACCAATTTGATATAGTTTGCATTATATCTGCCTCTTGAATTTTTTCTATCTGTCTAGCCTTACTAAAAGACATATCTATATCAAACTCATCGAGATCAACCCCAAAATCTTTTTTTATTTTTTCATATTCAAGATCTCCATCACCCCAATAAGATAGCATTAAATCATCCATAGATATATTTTCTTTTGCAGCTTTATCTGCTAAAGCTTTAGAAAAATTAGGATCTCCATATTGACCTCCTGCTCCCACTTCCCCTAATCTGTATTGTTTTGAAGACGGAATTGCATAACTTGCATAAGTCCCTATTAAAGAAGGTATCGAGGCCAAAGCTTCTAATATTCCTTCATTTTTAGCAACATTGCCAAAAGCAGTCCCTTTTGCCATTGTTTCCTCATACAGTCTTCCAAGATAATCACCTAAATCCCCCATAGATTTCATTGTAGGATCCTCGTAAAAACGAGATCCTGTTGCTCCTGTTGAGTATCTTCTAGCATGTTCAACTTCTTCAGCAGCTGTTATAGGATTAACGCCTTCCCATCCTTTGTGTGGAGTAATATTAATGCCTTTTCTTCCTGTAAGAAGGCCAAGTGCTCCAGGGGCTCCTGGAAAAAAATTATTTCCAGCATGGAAAACATTGGGGTCTGGATGATACTTTATATCAAAACCAGCTTTGCTTATAGATCCTTCTGGATCATATTTAGTCATAAAAGCTTCTGCTTCTTCTTGGCTTGTAATATTATCACCAACAAGGCCTGATAATAGATCTCCTCCGTACATCATCGATTTAGCAAATGGCCATCGTCCCAGTTTATCGAAAATCCTATATGCTGAAGATCCAGTTGACCAAGCAATATCTAATGGATCTGCTATATCAAGTCCTTCCTTCCCTCCAAAATAATCAGCACCTTCTGGTCTTTGCCAGGGTTTTGACACATAGTCAGCAAGATCTGATATATAGTTAACCGTACTATCTAATACTGTATTTTCATATGCACTCATTTATTGATTTTTTCCTTCAGCCACTTGTAAGCTATCTCTAACCAATTCTCCACTTGCTCCGAAATGGACATGATGGATTCTACAGCTTTCAGGACAAGAGTATCGAACCAAGTTTTTTTCATAAGCTTTATTTAACTCACCAAGGACAACAATCATACTAAACATGATTATTGCTCCCCAGTTCATTTAAACCTCCATTTAATTATTTAAAAATATAAACATCAACCCCATGATGATCTTATCTAAGACCCATAGAAGAATTAAGACGGATAACTTACTATTTAAGCTCAAAGTGGGGTAAGTCTTTAAAGCCTGTATCTTTGACTTGAGTGTCATCATTCCAGTCTCCTCCCCATCGAATTGGTATATCTAGCATTGCAGCAACGCCTTTAACAAACCCTGCAAAATAGTAGAAACGATCAAGATCATTGTAGTCAATGGGATAAGGAGCCACATCGATAGCCCTACTAGGATAAGAGTTATGACGGCCTTTTGGGAACTTGACTTTGGATTTCCCTTCCTCGAAGTATTTATTTTGTTCTTCTTCACCTCTATGTCCCTCCGTAACGGTACAATCAAAATGTTTAATTACTTGATAAAATATCTGTTGAAGATCTTCATGACAAGTTTCTAGCTTTGACATTGACCTTTTACCAAATTTCGGCATTATGCTTCTCCTTCCATGTTTAATAATCCATATATTGATGTTACTCTATCGTCCATATCGAACTCGCTTTTGCATGTTGGGCATATCCAACCAAGTATTTCATTGGTATCAGTGTCTAATATGCCTACCTTCTCTGTGAACATGTCTCCAATTTGTAAATTTGCTTTGCAAATAGGGCAATTATCACTTGGAGCTGCTTTCTTGTTCTCCGTGGGCGAGTAATTCTGCTTTTTTTGTGTCATTCTCAAGCTCCTGTGTTAATTTAGGTGAAATCCCACCCCAAACGGTAAGAGTTTCCTTTTTAGTTTCCTCTGTGCTGAACAAACCACTTATTTTTGCTAGACTCTCAAGGCTTCTAAGCTTGATATTGTCTTGTTCTGCAAGATCTGCTATATCTTTCATTCGCTGAATGATGTATGCATGAGTGACACCTTCTTCTTCTAATATTTCTTGGATTTCTTTTTTAACCATATCTTGAACATTCTCCATTTTCATTAAGGAATTAGACCTATTGCGTATGTAACTCTCGTTTTTAGCGTTTGGGAATACCTCTTTGTAGGCAGATACCACATCCTTTCCCAGAGCTACATACTTGGCGAACAACTTTTGTTTGCTTTTGCTGCATGTATCCAGCTGATCTTTCCCATTAAAAGTATAGATTCGGTCTGCAATCCCCTTTTTTCCCAAGATCGGAGTTTTTGACTTTGTATTGAAAGATCCTAAAACAGTGCGAATGCACTTAGTGTTCTGTATTTTGAAGGATTTAAGGTTTTGACAAACATAACCATCGCTGGTTTCTATCCAATCGCCTTCTTTAGCATTCCTCCAGTCTTTTCTTGCTGTAATATCAGGATGGTGTAAATTAAACTCAAATATGCTTTCATATAAAAAATGCTTCTTTCCTTTAATTTCTTTAAAATCCATAGTTTAATTTATGAAAAATAAAAAATATTTGCAAGTCGACTTAGAATACTCCGAAAAACACCATAATGGTAGTTTTAAGATCGTTGAAAAAAAAAATTGAATCCCCCCTTATATTAATAACAGTATTAATAGTGTATTAATAACGAACTATTAACTAAAGAAAAATAATATAAAAAGAAAGTAAGTTGAAAAAATAGCATTAGAATGAGTGTAACGGTTGTTTTATTATCGCCCTATGGGTCATCGGCTCTTGGGGGGTTAGCGTTTTAGTTGAAAATCTAATTGAGAATGAGTCTCAATATCAATTATAATAACCATTATTTATATTACTTGCATTATATATATAATATGTTGTATATTCTAGGTTTTACCCTATTGTGTACTAAATGAGATTGGATCTCAATAAGTAATTAAATGTAATTAAGTAGTACAATATATATATATCTATTTTATAGTATAAAACAAGTATAACAGCCTATTAATACGGCACTAATTATAATTTTTTTCTCGTCGACAAATCAATTTATTTTAAAAAAACACTTGACTTACATTATATTTATAATATAGATTACTATTGTAATTTAAATTATAATTGATATCAATTTAGAATTAGTACTAATTAAATAAGTTTTAAAATATAACTGAGATTATAAAAACTTATAACAGCTTTTTAAATATAGTTAGATATATTAATAAATGCTAGTGAATTATTAATAGCGTTCAGTCGGTGAGGTGGTCGTATTGTGTCGAGGTGATCTCTGAACATAGCCATAAACAAGAAACCGACGACGAGGGTGATAATTTAATAACTGATAGCACGAAAAGATATAGGCTTCTAGCGAGGAGAAATCCGAGATGTATAAATTTGTTTGGCTGTTCGTGGTCGGTAACAAATAAAGTATTTTAATTACTGCTAGATAAAATACAATTTAATTTATAACGATAGGAATTTACATTGAATAAATGTTTACGAGTCGAAAAAAGAATAAATATAAAATTGATACTAGTCAAATTTTGTGAAGGGGTCGCAGTTACGGAACAAATTTTTTAGATGGAAGAGGGGTCAGCCCCTGCACGATAAAATAAAGTCGTATTTAATCCATCTACTAAGTGACAACAACAACAATAAAATAAGGAACTAAAACAATGGATAAAAAGACAGAAGATTTATACGATTATTTACTAGAAACAGAAACAGCAACGCAGGACGAAATCAGCCTAGTAACCTCTATAAATGGGACTAATCTAGATACTTTAGAAGATATCTTATATAGTCGTACAGGTTATCATACTTTAAGTCAAATTCAAGAAATGGAAGGAGGTGAATAATATGAGAACATATAATTGTGCTGAGTGTGAAAAGGAAGATATAGGAGCAAGAGGATTGTTCCTTGAAAGTATTACTTATCATATGTGGGCAAGGCTAGACGCATATGGTAATTTTACTGAAC
>CEUI01023271.1_pt1 | contig 26958 bp, 35 predicted proteins | sample 531411 | NCBI WGS metagenome assembly CEUI01 (sample SAMEA2622841, study PRJEB7988) | marine metagenome | isolation source: saline water (ENVO:00002010), including
CTAATATTGCTCTTTTTAATCTATCTAAAACTAACATCTTAATAATTGCTGTTGTCATATCAGCAATAAATTGTTGCATAATATTTTTTAAAGTATCTTTTAATGTTGATGTTCCTTTGATTAAACCAATAATAGAATTTTCCATACTATTAAATGCCTTATTAACAGCAGTTTCGAAATGACCCCATGCTTCAGTTGCAAGTCTTTGTGCTTCCATGTACTCTCTTTGAACTTCAATTAATTCTCTAATTTTTTGTTCTTGTTCTTTAGTTAATATACTTCCTTTCTTCCTTTCAGCATTTAACATTTTCTCTGTTTGCTGAATAATTTTTAAATCTGTTCCATATTTACCTAATGTCTTAAATCTAGATTTCTCTGCATTAAAGAAATTTTTTGCTGATTTTGCAGCAGCCATATATGCAAGACTTAATTCAAAAGGAATTTTTTTATTCTTTTCATCAGTTGCTGCAGTTCTTTTTGTTTGCTCTTCTCTTTCTTTTAATTCTTTATTCATCTTCTCAATGCTTTCTGTGACTTTTTTTATCTCTTCTTCTATTTCATGTACAGGTCTACCAAAGAAATTTCTATCTTTTATAGATCCTTTTTGTTGTTCTAATTCTTCATTAAGTAATTGTAATTGAAGACGAGCATTGCTTATACCTGCTTTTAAATCAATATCCATCATACCTTTAACATCAAGTGCAGGTATCATATTTGCTATCTTCATCACTAGTTCAGCAAATTTTCCTAATATTGTTGTGCCATTAAGAAGTTCTTCTTGGAATAAAACAAATTTTCTAGATAATTCATCAAAGGCACCTGCCAATGTGACTTTACTTTCATCTCCTGCAGCAGCTTTTGCAGTACCACCTAATTGGTCTTCAATTTGAGTTAAAATCATATCAAGTGCTTTACCTTTCTCACCTGTACGAGTTAAGGATACAATAACATCTTTTTGTGCTTGGGTGAAACTAATACCAGAACGACGCAACATTGAAAGTCCAATCTCTGGTGCTTCCAGTGCTTTACCTAATTGAAGTACAGAAGATTTGACATCAGTTCCTAAAACTTGAGACATATCAGTAGCAACTGCCATTGCTCTTGTAAATGAAGAACCAGCCACCTCTTTAAAGGTAAGCATAACACCCATAGCATCTCTCATTTGTGCAACACTAAATAATGTTTCTTTAGCCATAACTCTAGCCATTCGTTCTAAACTATTCGCAGTAAATCCAGCAGCCATATCAGTTGCTTTAACAAGTGCTTGGAATTTGGACATTGCTACTTCAGCACCCATTGCTGCTTTAATAATAAATCTAAATGCAGCAGCAAGTGCAGCAAGTGTTAAAATTAATGCACCAGCAGCGAAACCTGCACTACCAAATAATGCACCTAATGAACGAACACGACCTGCCATTGGACCAAGTGGACCTTGTAATGCTGCAATAGCAGTTGCAGTATTACTCATTCGATTTTGTAATGCTTTAGATGCTTTGTTAGTATCCTTGAAGGATTTTTGCATCCGTTTTTGGCTTCTACGAACTTTCTTAGAAGCAGAATCCATCTTTGTATTAAGATCTTTAATATCTGCTCTTATTTTTACTAATAAATCTCCTACTTGTGCCATATCAATCTGGGAACCTCGTCATTAAATCTTCCATCTCATCTTTTGTTACAGGTTTAACATTCTTACCACCAGTATGAAATTCATTATGACAATCAATTGCAATATTTAATTGCGGAATTGTCATTTTCCAAAATTCACTTGGTGGTATGTGTAATACACCAACTGCAACTCCAAACCATCTTTCAAATGGTAAGAAGTCTATGTTTCTTTTTGGTTCTCTGTTTCTTCTAAAGGGTTGGGGTCTTCCTTTTTTGTTCCCATCAATTCAGCCATTAGTTTTGATATAATTTCAAAAGTATTAGTGAATCCATGTTTAAGGATTAAATTACCAACTGCTTCATAAGTATATTTACCACCAGCAGACCTTAATGCTTCATCTATAATGATAGCCATATTAGTCATACCAATATTACCAGAAGTCATTTCATTTACAACTTTTAGTAAAGGTTGATTTAATCTTTGTTCTATTGATGATAATGCTAAAAAATCAAGTTTAAAATTTCTTTTCTTTCCAGCAAAATCTAGTTCTATGGTTCCTTTAATTTTCTGTTCTGTCGTCATAAGTTATTTTCTCCTTCTTTTTTGTTTTCTTTGGCTTTGGTTTTAATTCAGACATTTTTAAACCAAGCACAGTTATTTCTTCATGGCGATGTTTGATTGTACTGATAGTAAAATCAGAATTTCCTATGGAAACTGAATCACCAATATTGTATTGATTGTCTTTACTAAATGGTATTTCTGCTTCACCACTGCATTGTTCTGTATAGATTTTTGCTGTAGCTTCAACAGATTCGCCATTAATTGTAATGGTTTGTTTTGCCCATGGCATAATAAACTCCTATATATTAGTTGTTATTATGCTGAAGTATGAGTCACTTGTCCAGAAGATTCCAGAGTCAATGAGTATGTTTCTTCACCATTGTATTCACCAGCACGCTCATAACTTGTAATTTGAAAATTACCAACAATGTTATCACCATCACCGAACAATAGTTTATATTCATCTATCTGTCCTTTTTGTGCTCTTACTCTTATATCATTTTCAAGAGCAGAATCAGTGAAAACACCTGAAGCAGAGATAGACATACTTGATACGCCACCACCTGCAAGCAATTCTCTTGCCTTTGTACTTCCGCCAGAAACTAATGGGTCTGAGCTTTTGTTTGTTATATCTACAGTCTCGCCATTGATTGTCATAGATGTAGACCTTAACCCAGCAACTGTAGATTCAGTTCCACTGAGTGTTGCTTTAAGTAGCAACGCACTTCCTTTTTGTGCAGCCATAATATCCTCCTTATAGATAATTAATGCTTTAATTAAATGAGTTCTTTAGGTGTCCACACCTAATTGTTATTCTGATTTATTCTATATAACTCTTTTTAGTCATGAAGTATAGTCCTAAATCGTTGGACGCCATGATAAGTTAAGCCATCTTGTTCTCTTACCACATCACTATACTCAAATCTAGTATTTACATGGGTTGCCCCAGTCACAGTTAATGATGCTTTATGTAATAAAGCATATATTCTAGCCATAATTTGTTTTGCTTCTTTTCGACCTCTATTTCTAGAAAAAGTATGTATAGTTAAGGTAAATTCATTAAAATCTATATCTTTAGAAGATGAGTCATCTGTTAAAGTTTCTTCACCTATTACAATATATGGGAAAGCTGTTCCTGAAGAAACATGGTCATGAACAGTTGCACTATATGTTGTTTTTATAGTGTTGTCAGTATTTAACTTTGAATATATTGTTTTTTGTAATTCAAAACTATGGTCAGCCATTATTTACTCCCTGAACGATTTGCTGCTTTTACAGCACGACGAACTCTTTGTTCAATTTTACTACGATGTTTTTCTAAAGCAGGAAACATGTAAGGTCTTGCTAACATTTTCGATGTACCATATTCTAGATATTTACTATAATCAGCACGACTTCTAATTTCACCACCCATTTTATCAGAATCCATTTTTCGTTTAATATTATTAACTAAAAATCCAGTATCAGAAGCAGGAGGTTGTCCTGGAGCAGAAGAACGATGTTTTCTTTTAGGATTATATCTTTGATAAACAATTCCAGACTTTCCACCTCTTTGAATTGATTTTTTTGCTTCATTTTCAACATCAGCTACACCTTTAAAAACTGCATGAGAAACGAGTTGTTTTGCTGCTTTTGAAATCTTATTAAGATTTGCTTCAATATTAATTGCACCTACAACTGTTGCTTTTACTGTCATACTGCTACATTCTCCTCTGCTGATATTTTAAAAAATCTATCTTTCTCTTCTAAATTTAAAATAGACCTTACATTAAAAGTTCGTGTTGTTCCTGCTCTATCATTAAAAATAATTTTACTTGAATTGTTAAAAGTAAAATCATTTCTCCATCTCATAAAAATTTCATGTGTAATAGGATTTTCAAGTTGCATACCTTGAGAGCCTTCACTATAATTTTCAGTTCCTTTTTTTGGTTTAATAGAAGCAAATACACTAGCCACTGTATTATATGCTTGGGAATATCCACCAGCACCATCGCTAGTATCAGTTGCATTTTGTATTTCTATTAAATGCCTTAAATCTCCAATTTTTGGTTTATCTTTCATTTTGTATAACCTGTTGAATCGTATTTATCTTTTATGATTCTAACGACTCTCATTTTATCGCTATATTCATCCTTCTCAATAATAGCATCTACTTCACCACATTGCATACGAACATTTTCAGGATTAACACTTCGTTCAACTGTTCTTTTTGCTTTTAAACATGAAGACATCTTTTGGTCTTGAATATAAGTATGCTCTATAATTCCACCTTGGTAGAACATACACAATACGATTACTCCACTAATGACTGTTTCCATTTGCAAACTCCCTTTGTTTATCTTTTAATTTTTCTACATCAGATTGAAGTTTCTCAACAGATTTAGTTAAAGCTGTTATATTAACTTCATTGTGTAACATACCATCAACTCTTTCTTGAATCTTATCTACTTGTTTATAAAGTTCTTCAATAAGCATAAATTGTTCAGAATCAGCAGGTAAAGAACCTAATAAACCTCTTGGCCACTTAATTCTAAATTCTGTATTCTCAACTAAATCTTTTTGCATTAATTCTAATTGAGTTGAATGCTCATTTAATTTTTCTTGAATACCAAAAAAGGCATACACTCCTATTGCTACTGCTCCAATAATGGAAAGTAAATTCCTTATAGGCATCGCTACACTTGTTGAATCATTTATTTTCATATAAAAATAATCTCCATAACTAAATATAATGTAACAAACACAAACATCCCCATCACTTGTATATCATAAGGATGATTATACATTATCCTGTTTTACTCCCAAATCTCATTATTCTATATGGTTGCAACAATGTTGCTAAAGTCATTGGTACAGGTAATTGTTTCTGCTGAATATAAAGTTCTCTATTTTCATATAGATGACCTACATATAAATTAATTGCTTGTTTGATTGTTTCTGGAACATCTTGTGATGCTGTACCATAACCAGCATCAATTCTTATTTGAAAAGCATTTGATACTCTTAAACTTCCAGAATCAGGATAAGTCTTTCCTCTTCTTAAAACTATTTTTGCTGGTATGCTAACTGTATCAACATAATAGTTTGATGAAGCCCAAGTTGTTGCAGTATCTGCATCATCATAGTATTTAAAATATTGTACTTGAACTATTGGTGCTTTAGGTAAATGAATAAAATTTTGAGTTAATTGTATATCTGGACCAGTTGTAATACCTTCAGCTAAATAATCTTCATGAGCATAAGGTATCTTATCTAAAAAATAATCATATGTTTTAGTAATAAATGAACGACCTAAATATTCTTCAAGAATGTGAATTGCTGATTTAAGCATCATTATTAATTCAGCATCTTGGTCAAAATTATCTGTATCAATTCTTAAAGTTTGTTTAACTTCATTAATTGTTACAGGGAAAACATTTGATTCAGTAATTAATTTTATTCCAGCCATTAGTGTAGTGTCCTATTTGAAGTTGTTATTTCTGGTTGTTCATTTTCATCTAATAATTCATCTTTAGCCATTAATAAATGAGCAGCAAATACTCCAGCAGCAAAACGATTTGGAAAATTTCCAATAGTGAAAGTAATTTTATAATCTGTATCAGAATTTTTTTCAACTTTCATTACTGTTTTAATAGTTATTTTATCCATCTGCACTCCTTAAAGTATGTCCGATAGGAAGTAAATCCATATCAAATTTTCCTCCTCTAAATTTACCTGTTCTTACAGCAAAGATAAAGGCATTAACTCTAGCAAATCCCCATTGCTCTTCAGAAGTAATAGGAATTTTTATTGATTGTCTATCCTTATTATATATTTCTATTGCTCTTTTATAAACAGAATTTAACATTTCAATATTTATTTGTCTGCTATCTTCTGAGTAATTTGCATTATGCTCTTTAATTATTTCTTTTAATTTTTCTTTAACAATTTCTTCTGTTAAAATTTGTTTTTTGTCATCATCTTCCTCTTCATCTTCCTCTTCATCTGGTTTTGGTTTTTTAGGTTTTTTGTCAGGATAATCATCTGAATCCTCTGGTAATTTTTCATCTTCATCATCCCCAACACTTTCACCAGCTAAACTTATTGGCATTACTGAAGCTGGTACAAATAAAGTGTCACCACCTTTGATTGGGTCAAAACCTAATTTCTCTCTGGCTTCATTACGAGTTAATATTCCAGAATTAACACCTTGTATAACTGATTCAAAAACTCTTTTTCTACTTTCAGCCATAGCTGGTATGCTATCAATATCATATTCTAATTTCATACCATCACCAAATTGGGGTGTTAGCCATTCATTTAAATCAGATTGTATTCTTCTTAAGATAGGAATAATCGTTTCTTCATATAAAGCAAGTCTTGCTTCAGGCATATTATTATAAGTTTGAGCATCAGGAATACCTACTAATTGAGCAGGCACACCAAAACATAATGCTATATCAATTGCTGACATTTTCTTTAATACAGAGAAATCCATATCTTTCGGTGATAATCCCATTTGTTGGAAGTGAAAATCACCTTCTAATAACATAGGTCTTCCAGCATTACCAGCACCACTAAAACGATATTCCATATCTTGAATAATTTGTGCTCTTTGAGATTCACTTAATTGTACAGTTGAACCAGTTTCATCTTTTGGTTTAAATACAACAGCACCACTTGGTCTAGCACCATTTTGTAATAAAGCTACATTATGTTTATTAGTTAAATTATGACTATCAACATTACTTGCAGCAGAAACTAAAGGTGACATACCTAAATGGTCATGTTTAGGATGAAATAGTTTAAAGTGTTTTACAGAAGACAATCCAGTTGTTTGGTCAACAGGATATTCAGCTACAAGTTTTCCATTCACTAAATATTGATATGCTAAAGGCAAACTCATCTCTCCTGGAATAATTCTAATTCTATCAGGTCTTAAACAATATAGTTCAGATGGTAATTCTTTTTCAGCACCCGAACCAATTAAATAACTATTACCAGATAATAATAAAAACGAATAAAGTGATTCAAATAGTTCAACATATCCTTTATTTGGAGAAGGTCTTTCAAGTAAATCTAATAGAGGATGATTTTCAACATTCATTTTTCCTCTAAATAGTTTTAATTTAACACCAGAAGCACCTTGAGATATTTCATTAATACATCGATAAGCAATAGCATTATTTTCATATCCTTCCTTAACTAAATCTTCATAAGTATAATTTTTTCCTTGAGTATAGTTAATTGTATTAAACATCGTTGTAGGATATTGTTTCGTCTGAACTTTTTTGTTCGGCTTAAATAATTTTTTTATGTTATCGAATATTGCCATTATCTTGCTACTCCTGCTTTAGAATTACTTGATACGAATGGAAATTCTGCAAATGCTAAATAAACCATAGTGTTATTACTTCCATTTAAATCTGCTGCTGCATTTCTTATTTTAAATCCATTAGAAAGTAAGTCTAAATAAGCACTCGTTGCTTCTGCATCACTATCATTTACTTTTGAAGAATAGTTAGCAATATTATATCCTGCTCTTTTACTATCAAAAATATACCAGTTTCCTGCACCACCTGATGTAGTTGAACTACATTTTGCCAGAAGAAATGCAGGTCTAAATCCTGTATAACAGAAAGGACCATCAGCATTTCCATTTCCTCTGTAAGTTCCTATGTGGCTAAATCCTTTTATACTTTTAAAACAATAAGCAACCAAATTATCTCCACTTGCATTAACAGAACCAGAATTATCAGTTTGATAATAAACTGAAGTAGGAGCAGTATCTTTCCATATTGGAGCATCGCTGAAAGCAGCACTTGTATTAAATACTAAATAATCTGTTACATCGCTTTCCTGGAAAACTGCCCAGTAATTTGAATTGTCTAATCGTTTAATTATCATCATCTCAGGAACATCTCCTAATGCGTGAGCAATCTTTGCTCCATCAGTTCCATTTCCTGTATATTTAATAATTGAAATACCAGAAGTTGCACTCATAGAATAAGATGATGGAGTTATATCTGCTCCTGTTGTATTAATCCCTGATGTCGTTCCTGCTTTCCAATTCCAAGAAACAAATGATTGACCATTACCATTTAATGATGAGTTCGTTCCACAAGTAAATCCATCACTATCAAAAGATTTTACTCCTTCACTTGTAGTGCCTTCGGCAGTATCGTTATCTGTTTTAAGTAATTTTCCTGCCCCTCTTACAGAATCAAAAAGATTATGGTTATTGGTTCCATCTCTTTCTTTAATCCAAACTATATCAGGTTGAAAACCTACACCTGTTAGAGCATTAGATGAACCTGTGCCTGTATAGAGTTTAGTATTAAAATAATCTGAAGGTTGAAATGATATATAAGCCATAATTATCTCCTATCCATAAGTTGCTATATTGTTTGTACAAATTGCTCTAAAATTTTTACTAGAGCCATCAAAAGTTCCTGTGCTTGGGTTATATTTAAATGCTCCTTCGCCACCAGCATCATCTTCTGGATTCGAAATAGCTGTTGTTCCGAAATACCCATTACCGAAGTTAAAATCAAAAATCTTTGTATCTGATGCTCCTGATTGTTTTCCAATAGCAGGAAAATAAAATCCGTTTACAGTTGAACCAACTGCTGTAATTGCTAATCCTGTTCCACTGTTCATAATTGCTCCATTTTTTGCGTAATATATTTTTGAAGCATCTAAATCTAAATAAACTCCTACAATATCTCCTTCATCAACAGAAACTCCATAAGATGCAGATGAAGCACCATTACCATTATAAACATTTCCACTTGAAGCATATAAACCATAATTATTTGGGTGATAACCTAACCAAACCTGACTACCACTTGCTCTTGAAGGTTCACTCGCAATACCAATTTCAAAAGTCTGATTAGCACCTTTATCAGTTATTTTAACTTCCCAATACCAAAGTCCTTTGGACAAACCTACTGTACTTGTTGTGTAAGTTTCATTTGTATTTGACATTGTAACTGTATTATTACAATTACTAAAACTCCAAGCACTATATTTATTATCTAAAGGATTTAATGTTATGAAATTATTATCAGGACTATCTTTATTACTAGTGATATTTCCTACAACAGTCATATTATTACTTTTTCCTGAACTGTCTGTACCTATTGCACCTGAAGCAAATTTATAAAAACCACCATTTGTTCCATAAGTCACTGAAGGAGCAGTTTTCGGAATCCATATTCCACTTGTACTATCTGTTTCAGCAAATACACTTGGTGCATAAACTGTTCCATCAATAACATGAACATGAGCCATAGCTCCATTAAATTTATATTGATAATTAGAACTACTTTTTCTAGCACCAATTAAAAATTCAGGAGAATTATTTGTATCCCAAAATTTAAGAGGTACATTTTGTGGCCAAGAAGCAGTAGTAGACCAAGAAGTTATTAATTGATTATTCACATAAGTTTTAACTCTATCAGCTTGTGTACCATTCGAAGTATCGAATTGAATAACAATGTGATACCAAGCTGCTGGATCTAATAATTTCCTATTGCTGTACTGTTCATAAGCTGTATTACTGTGAACAATTTGATTATAGATTTCTCCATCTGACGAAATGGAAAATAAACTTCTGTCTGTACTTGATGAACCTTCATTGCCACCAACAATAGTATTAAAATCTCCTCCATGGTATTTACACCAAGCAGAAACTGTAGCTGTTGTATTGCTTCCAGCACTTGATGGTGTTCTTTTTAAATATGAACTAGCCATTAATTAAATCCTCCTGAATTTGTGATAGAAGTTGTTATTGTTATAGAAAAAGTCCTATTCGCAATTTGACTTTCTTGGTCAGTTGCTCTTAAATCAAATTGATAAACTGTTTCACTCGTTGGACTTGGAAATGTTCCTGTTATATTGTAAGTTGCTGTCGTTCCTGCACTTCCTGATAAAGTCATATTCATTGTACTAGCAGGAGTATCAGAATTTCCTGTTAAAGTTAAAGTTGATGTGACTTCTGTAATAGTCACATTACTATCTCCTGTTGCAACTACTGATAAACCACTCGCAGTTGAACCAGCAGCAAATGAACCCAAACTACCAGCAGCAGTTGTCCAACTTGGTGCTGCACTTGAAGTTAAAATTGCTCCACTTCTTACTCCTAAACCATTTGGATTTTCAACTCTTATATAATAAGCTGATGCATGTTGAGCCAAAGTAAAGGTTGCTACAATTTGAGTAGCACTTGTAAAACTAACAGCACTTGCATTAGTAATACCACCAGTTGAATTAATCGCTTGTACTAAAGGAGTATTGGTAAAACCTGTTCCTGTTATTGTCACTTGTGTTGCAGTTGCAGGCTCTATTGTAGCTGGTGAACACCCAGTCACAGCTGGATAAACTATATTTAGATTAGTAATTAATGAACCATCAACAGCTGGTATTTTAGCATTACCATCTAGCTGAAGAATATTATTAGCTGAAGTTCCTAAATTTAAAACTGAATTTAATACTTTAGCATTACCATCTAATTGTGGAATATTATTAGCTGAAGTACCAACATTTAAATCTGCAGCAGTTCCTAAAAGTAATTGTGATTTTAAATTACTTGCGTTATTTAGATTAAATGAACCAAAACTTAAAATCTCTACATCATCGCTTACAGTTGCACCACTTGCTAATGTCAATGTTGTATTATTAGTTTTTGTAAAATCAACTCCTTCAATTAATTGTACACCATTTAGAAATACTAATACAGGATTTGCAGAATTATAAAATAATTCTGAACCATTAGCGTCTGCTCCAGTGAAAGCTGTTTGATTAGCTGTAGCAGTATAACGGAATCTATTTACAATTCCTGACTGCTCTGGTGGTGATATTCCTATATAACTTGCCATAATTTCTTTTTGTTATCCTCCTTTTCCTGGATTACTATTGCTACCTATAAATGGATATTCAGCAAATGCTGCATATATGTAATGTCCACCACTTCCATTTATTTCTGTGTTAGTACATCTAACAGTGAAACCTGTACTTATTAAATCAATATCAAAATTACCTGATGTTGTTTCAGCTTCATTTTTGTTTCCTCTTATGTTGTTATCATTAGGATTAATTGATTTAGAATTAGCATCTCCTTGTAATGTTTCTCTTTTGTTATCGAAAATATACCAATCCCCAGAACCATCTGATTGTTTAATCATTAACATTGATGGTTTGAAGCCACAGAATATACTAGGAGTGACTGTTGCTGAACCTGTCCCTTGATATTGTCCAAAACGACTAAAGCCATTTGTTTCAGCGAAAACATACATTATATATAATTTTGTATTCTGATTAGTTGCTGCGTTATCTCCTACCTTTATTACTGTTGTACTATCATTAATGTTAGTGCTATTAAATAAAGCACCAGCAGAATACACACCATTAACTTCATTTAATCTTAAGTATTTATCACCAGCCATATTTATATGTTGGTGTCCTACTGCCCACAAATCAGTTAGATCTCGAGGTTTTATAATAACGAATGCTGGTTTTACACCAAGCCCATGTGGAATTGTTGCTCCTAGAGTTCCATTTCCTGTGTAAGCATATGCTCCACATTTTGTTGTAGTATTAATTGTATAAGCAGAAGGAGTTATTGTTCCACCTGATAATCCTGAAGTTGTTCCCATTTTCCAGTTCCAAGCTACATAAGTTTGTGAATTTTCATTTACACCTCCTGCATCGCCAACTGTAAATCCATCACTCTGCCAAGAAGCTATCGTTTCAGAATTTGTACTCTCAACAGCAGTACTGTCAGAAGAAAGTTTTTTTGTTGCTCCTCTAGCAGTATCAATTAAGTGATGACCAGAAGTAGAACTTCTTTCTTTCAGCCATGTTAAATCAGCAGAAAACCCAACACCTGTAATTGCTTGTCCACCACTTCCAATAGCTGTCCCATTACCTGTGTAAAGGATTGTATTAAAATGTAAATTTGGTTTAAAACTTATAAATGCCATATTATTCTCCTAAAAAGTATTAATCCATTTAGTACACAATGGTCCAAAACCACTGGGTACATTATATTCAAATCTACCATAATTTGAAGCATTTGTTCCAGCAGAAGCTATATCTGTTGTCCCAAAATAACCATTTCCAAAGTTTGCTTCACAATGGTCATTGCCTGAAGTTGTGTTATCTCCAAAACAGAAATGTGTCCATTGTCCAGTCACATAACTAGAAAAATCTGTTCCACCTGAATTAAGTAGTGTTCCTTGAAGATAGAAATAAATTTTCTCATTATCCATATCAACAGCAACACCAGCAATGTTATTTGTAACAGCTAAAGTATATCCTGTTGTAACATCACTATTGTTGTAAACAATTTGTCCAGCGAAAGGTTGCCATACAACAGCATCTGTTGTGGCACCAAAGGCATTATTGTAATGAAATCTATTATTCACAACATCACTATCAACAATTCCTAACTGTGTAACTCCATCATTTTTAATTAATTTAAACTCAGCATAATATTTTCCTTTTCTTGGCATAGCCAAAGAAGATACTGAGTAGCATCTAGGATTATTGTCGGCACTTGTTATTTTATTATTTCCATTTGCATAAGTTAAATCGTGTGAACTGTTACCTTGATGTAGTTCTCTATTCCATGTTGCAAAATTATTATCAGGATTATCAGCTGTTGGAACTAAAGTTCCTTCTGTTGTTAAAGATATATTATTGCCTGAACTATCTAAATCTAAATTTGTTGAATCTTCCATTTTTAACCATAAAGATTTACTGTCATAAGTCAAACCACTTAAATCTGCTTTTGGTTTCCATATACCATCTGTTGAATCAAATTCCCCATAGTCTGTTGCTTGATAAGTTTGACCAAAATTAATAACTGCTTGAGCTAAATATCCATCAAAATAACCATTTCCATTTGCTTTGTCTCCACCAATAGATGCACCATTAGCTTCACTGTCAGAACAGAAATAATTTGATTGATTTTGTGATGGATAACCGTGAGAAGAAAAAGAAGTTTGTTGGACTCCATTAATCCACATTTTCATTCTATTGCTTGATGTTGCATCTGCAGCATTCCATTGGCAAACTAAATGATACCATGCATGACTATCCATACATTTATGACTTGTTTTTAAATATCCAGCACCTGTTCCACCAGACACATTCATAAATTCTATAATGCCATCTGCTTCAATGTGAATTGTAAAATAGTTAGAGCCATTATATTTAGTAAAAAATAATTTTCCGTTTTGAGCAGTATTACATCTTTTGAACCAAATAGATGTTGTAAATTTGTGATTATCTGTTGCTCCTGATAATGTTCTATATATAACTGATGATGCCATTAGTTGAACTGTGCTCCTCCTGTTAATCCATAACTAGATGTTAAAGTAAATTCTCTGTCTGCTGTTTGTCCTTCTGCATCTGTCACTCTTATTATAAAAGTATGCGTTCTTGCTGTTCCATGGTTATTATCAAAATCACTTGTACTGATAACTCCTGCTGTACTTAAAGTACATTTTGCTTTAGTAGCATTTTCTAAAACATCTGTTGTTTCTGTATAAGTTAAAGCACTATCTCCAGATGCCACCACTGTTGCGACTGTTCCAGAGAATGCTCCTGCAATTGTTCCTAAAGAGCCTGATGAAGTTGTCCAAGTTGGTGTAGCAGATGCTGTTAAAAAACTTGCTGCTGATAAACCTGCATTTCCATCTGGATTCTCTACTCTTATTCTATAAGTCGTTGCATTGACTGGTAATGTTATATTAACTGTCAATTGAGTAGCACTATCTCTTTGAACTGTGTTTGCAGAATACCAAATTCCTGTTGCTGTATTGATAGCATCAACTCTTGGAATTGCTACAAAATTTTGTCCTGTTATTGTAATATTAGATGCAGTATTAGCAATTGTTGTAGGTGATACACTTGAAACAACTGGTTTCGTTTCAGCAGGAGCATTGTTTAATCTATCTGCTGATATATCACCTGAAGTTATTTTGCTTGCTGGCAAATTAGGTATATCATCAGCTGTAAAGCCACCACTAATTATATTTGCTAAATCTCTTGCTTTTGTCATAATTTACCTTGCTGTTGCACAAATATTTCCTGAACTAACCATTGTTTGACCAAATGCCATATAGATGTATGTGACACCACTATGATTATTATTGTTGTTAGATGTACCTCTACATTTAAAACCATTTGAAACAACATCTATACTTTCGTTAGCATCATTAGTATTTTCTGCATTACTTTGATTTGCTCTTAATAAATCATCTATGACATTAAAAGTATTTCTTTTTGTATCATATATTTGCCAATGATTACCACTAGCACTACTACCCTTAAACATAATCCAAGCTGGTTTAAATCCTGTATAAACAAAAGTTCCATCAGCATTACCATTTCCTACATAGGAACCCATTTTCGAATACCCACTCACAGAAGCGAAACAATAAGCTACCATATTTCCATCAGATACATTTACTGCATCTGAACTTCCTAAAGTAAAATTAACTGAGTCAGGAGTTGTATCATTCCATCTATTAGTAGCTGTTGCTGCATTGTCTGTTACATTCATTAACATATATTTAGTATTTCCTACTGTGTGATGATACATATTCCATCCATTAGCAGCAGAATTAGTTCCTGATAATGCTTTTAAAATTATTACTTCAGGAACAGCACCAAGACCATGTGCTACTTTTGCACCTGCTGTTCCATTTCCTGCAAATTTTACTATGGATATTCCTGATGTTTGATTAAATGAATAAGCTGAAGGTGTAATTGTTGTTGAACCATTCGTTGCTATTCCTGATGTCGTTCCAGCTTTCCAGCACCAAGCGACTTCATTTTTATTATCATAATTAACACCATAGCCACTAGCATCAGCTCCCAAACTAAAACCATCGCTAGTAAAAGCTGTTAAAGTATCTGCTTGTGTATATTCAGCATCGGTTTTATCTGTGCTTAATCCTTTAGTTGCTCCTCTCACAGAATCAAAAACATTGTGCCTATTTCCGTGATTTCTAGTTTTAATCCAAGTAAAATCAGGTTGAAATCCCACACCTGTTAAAGTTCTAACAGCTCCACTATCTGTATAGAGAATTGTGTTGTGATAAAGTGAACTTTTATTAATTGTTGTAAATGCCATATTATTCGTTTAACCCCTTTGTGCACAAAGCTGTAAAGCCATTCGGCACATCATATTCAAATTTTCCTATATTACTTGCGTTTGTTCCTTCTGAAGAAATTGCAGTTCCTCTAAAAAATCCATTTCCAAAATTCCAAGCAATTAAATCATCTCCAGCATAACCAGAAGCACCAAAAAATTTAACCCCAGTTATGTTTGTGTATGCTGCATTAGTAGTTGTTCCTGCTGCTATCTCTGCAATTGTTGCAGAATTTTGCCAAACCCCATCTTTAGAAAACCACAAAGTTCCATTATCAGCATCATAAGCAATTCCTACAATATTGTTTGTTGTATATGAATTTCCGTAATTAGTTGAAGTTCCATTATTATATTTTTTTCCAGTTGTATCTCTATAAGTATAACCACCAGCTCCATTATGAGCATAAGTGCTTGGTAAAATAGTATCATCAACAATTGCTGCTTGGATACCACCACCAACATTGTTTATAACTTTAAATTCACAATAGTATTTTCCTTTTTCCATACCAATAGTAGTCCGACAAGTTTTATTATTACCAGTCCATTGAACTGCTGTATTTCCATTTGAAAATGTCATACCACTGTCTGTCCACATAGCGTTTAAAGTAGCAAAATTATTTGAAGGATTATCTACTGTAGTCGATCCACCAGTTCCAGCACCAGTCCAATTATTTGAATTTGAACTTTGGTCTGTTCCTGAATAAGCATCTTTTAAAATAAAGAAACCTGCTGTTCCATAATTCACAGAAGGTGCTGTTGATATGCTCCATTCTCCTGTTGCTGCATTTGTAGAACCAAATGATGAAGCATTATAAGCAGTGCCATCTGTATAATGAAAATGTGTCATGACAGCATCAAGATGATTATTTGCATTACCTTGTAATGCTTGAACACCAATAGCTTGATATTCTTGAGTTGCCCATTCAGCAGCAAGATTTTGAGATGGATTAGTATCTGTAGAATAACCACCTGTTGAACCTTCTTCTACACCATTAATAAACATTTGCATTCTGTCTCCTGCTGTAGCATTAGTCGTATCCCATCTTAAAACAATATGATACCAACCATTAGTATCTCTGAATTTTCTATTAGTTATTAATTTTCCTACATCAGAACCACTAACTTCTTCTCTCCAAATTAATTCGTCAGTTGCATTAAAATAAACGAATGTACCAGTATTACCAGTGTCTCCATGTTCTGCTGTTAATATCCATTGTTCAGATGTAAGTTTACATCTCTTTATCCAAAAAGATATTGTCCAAGTTGTTTGACTATCTGGATTTTGAGATGGTGTTTTATGTAAATATGAACCAGCCATTAGTTAAATTGTCCTCCACCTGTTGCTCCATGAGAAATTGTTATACTAAAAGTTCGATTTGCAGTATCTTGTGATTCTTCATCTGTTCCTTTTAAAGTAAATTCATAAGTAGTTGTTACTGAACTACCACTCTCTGTTCCTGATAAAACTCCTGTTTCTGCAGCCAAAGAAATTCCTCCAGGATATGTTCCTGAAACTTTTGAATAATCAACATCACTATCTGATGATGCTGCTACTGTTACACTAATAGTTGCTCCACCAGAAAAAGTTCCTAATGACCCAGCAGCAGTTGTCCAGGTTGGAGCTTGACTTGATTGCAAAATAGCATTTGTTGACATTGCAGCACCCCCATCAGGATTTTCTACTCTTACTCTATAATCTCCTTGTGCTAAACTAAAAGTTGCAGCAAGTGAAGTAGCACTTGCCCATGAAACGACTGTTGCTCTTGTTAAACCACCTGTACTATTAACTGCTTCAACAATAGGAACATGTGTACTATCTGATTTGAAATTTGTTCCTGTTATTGTTACAGCAGTTGCAGTACTCGGAGCAATTACTGGAGTTGCCCCAGTCACAGTTGGTCTTGAAACACCTGCTTGTCCAGAAAATTTAGCACCTGATACAGCATTATCTGCAATTTTAGCAGTTGCTACTGCATTATCTGCAATTTTAGCAGTTGTGATTGCTGCATCTTCAATACTTCTTTCTTTTATTTTACTTAATGCCATTAGTAATTAACTCCAAATCCATAAATTTCTGCATACTTACTTGCATGTGCTTGATTAGCAAATACTGCTTTTACTTTTATTTGTGTTCCACTTGTCACAGTTGTTGCTCCAAGTTTAACCATTTTAACTCCAGCATTATTAAATGTAGGTGTTAAAGCTGTGTATGATGCTGCTTCTGTAAAATTTGTACCATTATTTGCTGAAAAATATATTTTTAAATCTGTTCCTATTGTATTCGTTCCAACTGCATCTTTATACATTAATACTCCTGATACAGAAGTTTTTGCACTACCAACTGTTTGAGCAGTAGTGATTAATGTTCCAGTTGCATTGTCAGCTATTGTAGTTTCTGTTGTTCCGAATTTTGCTGTTGGAGCTGTAAAGTTTGTGCCAATAGTATAAAGACTTTTATGAGTAATTCTGAAACCATCCATATACATATTTGCATAACCAGTTGCACCACTACTTGCTTGTGCTCTACCAATTTTAAAAGTATTAGCAATATTTGCAGTAGTATAAGTTGAAGCAGGATTATCTCCCCACTCACCATTAAGTGCAAAATTTAATTTTCCATTTCCACTATTATGTTCATAAACAAGAGCGAAGTGATGCCAATTACCATCCTCCATATCTTGACCTGTGAAATCACCACTTACACCATCGGGAGATGCTCCTTGATGATAATGAGAGTAGCTTTCGTCATCATGTCGCCAAACAAAGTTTCTTGGATTTCCATTTGAACTATTACCTGATTGACCGAACAATGGCATATTGCCATAACCATCTTCTCCAGTAGTTGAAATTTGTTTAAACCACATTTCAGCAGTAAATCCATTACTGTCATTAGCATAATCAAAATCATTATGATCAGCTATTTCTAAATAATCTCCATTACCATCAAAGATAATTGAAGTTGAACCGAATTTAGCAGCAGCATTTGTGTACTGCGTATTGCCTTCACCTGATATAGAGTGAGTTCCAATTTCATCTGTGAATGTTGCACTTCCATGACCACCATTTGTATCACCATTAATTAATAATTTTACTGGAATTGATGTTTCAGTTGAAGATACTGAACTCCAACATTCGCTTGTAGCATTTCTATCACCAGTCGTTTCGGATGCTATTTGACTATCATCTTCAAAACGAATGATATGAGAACTACTTAAATCTGTTTCGGAAGAATTACGAGCAGTTGCAGTATGTAATCCTAAAATCATAATATCTTGCTCTAATTCAGATAAGTCTGTTGGTGTTACATGTGCTGTCACTGAAGCAGCAGGAAGTGTAACAGTTTTTGAAGATAAATTTAATGTACTTGCTAATTTATCTGCTGTCACATTTGCATCAAGTATTTTTGCAGTTGTTATCTGATTATCTGCAACATGAGCTGTGTCTATAGATCCATCAGTAATATGTTCACTATTAATAGCATCATCTGCTAATTTAGTTCCATCTACTGCATCAGCAGCAAGTTTTGCAGTTGTAATATTTGCATTTGTAATTTTTGCAGTAGTCACTGCATTATCTTCTATATTAGCATTTTGAACTAAATCTGTATTTTGAGTATCATCTAAAAATAAACACCACATAACATCTGAAGATGTAGTTGCTGTTGAAAGTGTTAAAGTTGTTCCTGATGCAGTGTATGCTTTTCCAGTTCCAGGTTGTTGTCTTACATTATTAATGAAGAGTGCTATTGCATTTTCATTTGTAATACTTTTATCTAATGTATAGCTTGTAGTTGCACTTGTAGTAAAGTGCTGAGATTGCAGACTTTTATAATTTACAGTGTCTGCTGGTTTTGTACCAATATAAGAAGCCATATCATGTAATCTCCATTATTGATAATGTCGTGTCAAGACTATTAGCAACATTGGATTTCACTTTTATGATATCGCCAGTTTCCATTACATATTTATTTCCTGTCATCAGTTCTAATGCTGATTTTGCAGGAACTTGTGCTAATTTAGCAATATTGACATTATCGCCATCATTATTCGTTAATTGTACTGTGACTTCTATATTCTGTGTAACTAAATTTGCTAAAGTTAAACCTAAAACGATAGTTGTAGTTGAACTTGGAACAGTATAAATTGTCATTAATGTATCAGCATTAACACTTGAACCATCTTTTGTTTTAACTTTAAAAGTATTTGCCATAATATTATCCTAATGCAATAGCCAAAGCTGTTGCTTCATTTGCAACATCTTTACCTAATGTTTTAATCGAACCATCAGTATGTTTTGTAAAAATTTTTGCATCAGCAGTATTAACTGCTAATTCACCAACTTCAATGTCTGAAGATCCAGGTTCATTCCCAGAAGAACTATTTTTTTTAACTATTACTGTGTTCGCCATCTTTTACCTTTTTATTTCGTTTTTTAAGTTTAGATTCTAAGATTTCTATTTTGCTTTCAGCTGTTTTTAATTTCTTTTGATAGTCTTCTATTACTCTACCATGATGTTCTAATTCTTCTTGATGTTGTTTCTTATTTAAAGATATTTTATCTCTTAAAGCAGTGACATTAGATCCTTGTGCAAACACAGTTTTATTTTTATCATCTAACTCTGCTTTAATTGCTCTGAGTGGCTCTAATTCTTTAGATTGAGCAGAGACAGTATCAGATAAAACGAGTATTTTCGTTTCGGCATCCAATAGTTGTCCCATTAATGTTCCAACTTTTGCATTACTCGCAACGCATTCTGCTGTTTTAACTTTTAACTGGTCTCTTATATTTCCTAAAGGTTCTTGTTTTGTTTCTTCCATAAAATTTATTTATTCATTAGTATGTTCCTGAATCAATCGTTTTATTAGTTAATGTCTGAGTTGCTGTTAATAAAGCAAATGTATCATCTGCTAAATTAGGAACAGCATGTCCAGAAGTATTATTACCACCACCGACTATTTGTGCAATAGTTGGAGTAGTCATTGTTTTATTAGTTAAGGTTTGAGCCACATCTGTACCAACAACAGTCGTGCTAGCATTTGGCCAAGTAAATGTTCTTGTTGTACTTGTAGAAATACCAGTCATTGCAAATGCTGCTTTTTTACTTGCATCAGTTGTATCAGCCATGATAGGATTTGTTAAAGTCTTAACTCCTGTCACAGTTTGTGCAGTTCCTACATTAAGTATCGCAGAACCAGCAACATTACCAGCATCTAAATGTGCAGTACCATCAATATAAAGGTCTTTAAACTTTAATGAATTGGTACCCAAACTTACATCATTAGTAAGTGTTGGAGCAATTAAACCATCTGTCAAACTAAATTGGTCAGCACCAGCAATTTTAACATCTATTTGGTCATCAGTAGATGCATGCAATGAAGTATCTTGGTCAGCATCAATAATTAATTCTTGACCATTTAAATCCAAAGAAGTTGCAACAGTTGCAGCAGTTAAGACTGGTGCACCACCAATATTACCTTCAATATTCGCTACCAAAGTTCCAACTGTATATCCTGTTCCAGATGTATTAACAGTTGTCGTTGGTTCTGCTTGATTTCCTGTAAATAATTTAAACTTTCCACCTGTCGCATCTCTGAACAAACCAGCATATAAATCTTGAGAACCAGTTGTATCATATGCACCATAAAAACCGATATCAACTGCATCTGAAGCAGTATTATTTTTTGCTAGTTTAATTAATGGATCTTCAACAGCCATAGTCGCAACATCAGTTGTGACTGTGTCACCTTGTACTTCTAAATTTCCTGTAATTGTTAAATTACCAGATAATGTATCGCTCTCATCGGATCTTAAAAATGCTCCTTCACCACCAATCTTTAAAATATTATCACTGGCATCACGATAAAAGAGAATCTTATTCGATTCCGATATACCTAATTCACCTTGTGCAATATTAGAAGTAGTTGGTGCTGTCGAGCCAGTGTTTCTTTTTATTTTAATTGTATTGGCCATGACTTACTCCTTAATATGTACCTGCGTCTATTGTTAAACCATCAAGTGATGTGACGCCTTGCCATTCACTTGCGTTTGATTTAAACTGCAACACTTCATTACCTGAAGCAGTTGCATTTTGGTCAATAGGATAACCCAAGAATGCAGAACTTCCTGCTGGACCTTGAACTCCTACTGTGACTACTTTTATTTGACCAGAATCTGTCACTGTCACTTTATTTCTTGTTGCCATTAGTCAGTCACCTCTGGTGTTATTATAAATTTACCTTGTAATACTCTATCTACAACTCCACCACTACTTGCTATTTCTAAATCATAAACTCCTATTGTATTCGGAGTCATTGCAGCAGTATCAGTTGCTGATATTTCAATATCTATTTCCCCATTCGTTGGTGTACCAGCTGAACCACCGACAGTTAAACCTTGTCCTGTTGCACTAGTTAAACTTTTAATTAAAGTTCCACCATATTCTTCTTTTATTTTCATTCTAGCTGTATATCCAGTTAAATCTACATTAGTCGTACCATCACTTTGTTTCATAGTTATGGTTTTTCTAAAGGTAGAGCCTTGATCACAAGTTAAGTGATGGATACCAGCATTCATTATTTTTTACCTTTCCTTTTAATTTTTTTCTTCACTTTAGTAAATAAACTTTCATCTTTTTTTACTTCTTTTACTTCAACTTTTTTGACTTCAATTGCTAAATTAGAAGAAACAAATACATTAGCAAGTTTAACTTGCCAAGGTTGTGACATATCATACTCTTCATTCATTTTATAGTTCATAGCAACAGATCCTTCAGGATTTCCTGCACCGACTGAACTTACTAACATTTTAATTCTCATAACTTTTCCTTATTTTAGTAAAGTGGGCGATTGCTCGCCCACTTAATTATGTTTTAACCTAATGGTAATTAGCCATTATGTCTAGCATGTCCTCTTATACAAGAAACAGACAATGGTGTTGCTGTTCCATGTGTACCAGAGAAGTTTGCTATCGCTCTAACATATCGCTTGTCGCCAATGTAACCAACAGTTGCTACAGCTGGTATTTCACCATCTGCATCAAAAGTTGCTACAACGCCATTTGAATCAGGTGTTGCCCCGATTACAGATGTACTAGCACTCACATCAGTCCAAGTTGAGTTGTCAGAAGATTCTTCTAATTCAACTTCAATCTTGTTAGTTCCTGATAGTGTGATACCTTCTATTCCTGCATCAATAACAAAAGTACAAGATTCGTACCCTTGTAAATCAACCGCAGTACCAGTTGCATCAGATGTGCCTGCCACAGGAGCTATACATTGAACTACTGAGATATTATTTTTCAGATCTTTCATTTGTGGTTCCTCCTTATGCGCTTACTGTTTGAGTTTTAATTGCTTCAGCTTGGATAACTTGTCCGCCAATTCTCTTTCTAGCAACATAACGAACATTACCTGAAGTTGCTTGAGTAAATGGATCTCTTAAGATCGCTAAAGATACTCTGTCAACTATCATATAACCTCGTCTAAAGTCACCGAAAGCAATTGGTTTGTTACCTGCACCAACAGCTGGCATATCAGTAGCTTGAATGTATGGAGCACCTAAAATAGTTGATACCATACCTGTTGCTAATTGATTTCCAGCTTGGAAAACATAGTCATTGCCAGCAGTTTTTAACTTTCTGATAGCCGATAATGTTGCTCTTGAGAAAACCCAAGTTCCATTTGCTGCATATTCTGCTTTTGGTTCATGAAAAAGACTGATTAAACCATCAGCTGTTAATGCAGTACCATTACCACTATTAACTGTGCCAACTGAAGAATTTGTTAAAAATCCTTCTGGTTTTCCTACAGAGTTTCCACTTACAAATGCAGAGCCTTCCGCTTTTGCGAACTGTTCACCGAACTCTAAAGACATTTCTGTTTGAAGATTGAAAACTGAATCTTCTAACTCTTGCTCAGAGATATCAACTAGTGCGTACAATTCATGAGTAGGTATTTCTTCTAAACCAGTAGTGTATCCAGTAGTTTCAGATCTAGTTCCTTGCTCAGCAACCCATGCTGCAGAAAATTGACCTGTTCTTTTTGGAATTTGTACCGATCTATTAGTTGTACTTCTTACTCTTGATATACCTCTAATTGGTGATAGTTCTGTTATTGTTTTTAACAACTCCTTTACATACTCAGGTGGAGCTAAATAGCCACCAGCAGTATCTGTTGAAGCTGTCAAGACTTTCAACTCATCTGGGGAGATGTTGTCTTTGCCTTTTCTAAGATAATTGTCGAAAACTTTTTTTCTTTCATCGACTTTGGTTTGCTCATCTTTCGAAGAAGCTGGTCTAGACAACACTTTTTCCAAACGAGAGATTTTTTCTGCCTGCTCTTTTTGAGCCATAGTCGCTTTTGTTACAGACTGGTTGATTTCTTCAATCTTATCCATATCGGATTCGATTTTTTTCAACTTATCTTCTGTAACAGGATCAGCTTGACCATGTTTTTCAATTTGAGCAAGTCGCTGGTCGTTAGTTTTTTTGAACTCTTCGAATGCAGAGCCTAAACTTTCGACAGCTGTTTTGACTTGTTCTTTGTCAGCCATGATAATCCTCCTATTGGATTAGTTTGTTTGTTGTTGTTAAGACTTTCTTCACTTTCTCTATAGATTCTATTAAGCCACCAAAGTCTTCAGAAACTTCTCGTTTCTCAAGTGCATCGATTAATGCTTTCGCACCAATCTTGGCTTCTGTTCGTGATAGATCTCCTACATCTCGCAGTAAATCTTCCCATTCACGAATAGTACGATCCGCACCTTTCACCGCATGAATAACAGCTTTGTCATTCATGGGGAAAGTCACGAGGGAAACTTCCATAAGGTCAATATCCTTTAAATATCTTCTTCGTCTTTTTTCATCATAGACTTGAGATCTAGGATCTGCCTTAAAACCGATTGACATAGCATCAAGTGCACCCATTTTCATTAACTCAAAAGTTTCTCTTCCTCTTTGAGTGCCCATTGCTAATTGACCTTCAACTAATAAACCACTTTTATCTTCTTTCATAGAATTAAATACACCAATTGGCTCATCTGTTCTATGTTGATAAAGTAATTTAACTTTATTGTAAGGTCTTCGTCTTAAACTTTTTTTGAATGCTCCATTAACTACAATGTCATTACCTTTGTCGACATTGCCAAAGGTTGAAGCATAACCTTCAAATATTCCATTGTCCTCTTTTAATGTTTTTATTTTACACTCGAATATTTGTCTTTGTCCTTTAACTGAAATTGAATTGTCTACCCATGTTTTGTCTTTAACAGTATCATAATCTGAAGCACTTTCAGATTCATGAATTAAATTTTCTTTTTCATCCATTTGGGAATTGTCCTCTTTGTTAAAAATTATTTTAATTTTTTCTACTGGGTCTTTCATATTATAATATAATTAATAAAGCTATAATTACTACAACTCCTATTATGATATATTTAGTTTTTTTTGATAAATCATTCCACATATCTTTTAAAAAGTCCATAATTTAAAATCCTCCAAAATCTGGTTCAGGTACATTCACCACAAAAGTGCACCTACAATTTATAACTTGTGCTGGAGGTCCAATGTGGTCTCCAGGATATCTTAATGGAGCACCCCCAACAATAAACATTCCGTCTTTTGCAACTGTTTGTCCACTTGCAGCAGAATGGTCATCTCTTGTTCTATCATCATTAACCGCAACCCATTCCTTTGTCGTATTAGGAATATTAACTACATCAAGACTTGTAAAGTTTGCAAAATTTGCTGCTTGATGCGTTTCAGTTCTAGCGATTAATACTGCTCTGGTTATTGAACCGATTGCAGTCAGTTCAGTGATTCTTTTTGCAGTTGCTGAGACATCAAGTCCATCAACTTGCGCACTATTTATTGCCGATTGAATATTGGCAATAGTTGTAGTTGATATATTACTAACCTTTTCTGCACCAGAAGTAAATAAAAAATTTTCAAATTCTCTATCAAAATCATCTTCGTACTCTTTTCGCTCTCCTTCTTGTATCCATCTTAATAAAGATAGTATTCTCTTACGAAATTCATAAGCAACTGCTCTCCAATGTGTAAATAGTATGTATTTTACACGATAAAAATGTTCTCTTTGTGCATTACCTACACTTTGACGACCTGATATAGCATAGTCATTAGCCACTATTTTAGCAGTTCTGTTGATTTCTATCTTTATTTGATTGGCTAATTTAGTTTCCCAACCTCGTCTTAATTTGTTTTGCAATTGCCATTCAGCCAATTTTTCCTTCGGTGTTTTTAAATTTATCATGATATTTTCCAACTTGCTATACCTGACCTAGCACTTAATTCTGTTAAACCCCAAACTAAAGCATCTAATCGGTCAGGAGATATAGAACTTATTTCAGGATTGTAAGTACAAAGTTGGTCTTCTAATAAACTAAAACGATTAATATGTTTTACTCTTTTTTGTTCGTATAATGCAGCAATTGGCTCGGCTCTTACGAATTTTCCACGAGTTGCTCTTACTGCTTTATAATTTACTCTAGGATCAACTGTTTTAACTACTTTCTGAACTAAATCACCACCATTATTAACTTCAGCTATTACTTTATCTGCCTTATAACTTTCATATGCTTCAACAGTCTTTTTTGCCCAGCTATCAGGTGTATAAACTCCAGATAAATCATTTAAAACATAGTATTGACCTTTGTGATCAGAAGCACAAATAACAATACCTGTTTCATTAGAATCTTTATTTGCTGTCACTGCAGGATCCACAGCTACTACCACTCTTTTAAAATCTGGCAATTTCTCATTAAATTTTATCATTGCGTTTTGAAGCATTTCACGACTCCATAAACTGCCTTCAACATCTTCTAATATCTCTGCATATAATTCTTGTTGACCTAAACGAGTTCCACCATATCTTTCTTTTAATTGTTTAAGTGCTGTTTCGGCAAGATTATCTTTATTCTCAAAAGTTGAACCTGAAGTAATCATAACATCATTTCGTTTTGCTAATTCTTTAATTAAGGGAATTGGTTTAGGTGTAGTTGTGACAACAACTCGTGGACTTTCACCCAACCTTAAACCAAACATCATTTGGTCCCAAGTTTCAGTATATTTCCAAGAGCCTAACTCATCACACCATACTCTATGATGTTGTGGACCTCTTAATCGTTCAGGTGAATCTGCAGAAAAAGTTTTAAAACGAGAACCATTGTGTAATATTACTTCACCTAATGAACGATTGTAATTAGCAACTACTTTTTCGTCTATGATTGATAACAAACCCGATTCTCCTTCAATACAAGTATCTCTGCCATCGGCAAAGGTTGGTGCAATTATAGCGATACGACTTTCAGGTTTAGATAAGCCAAACCAAGCCATATCTTGTGCACCTGTTAATGTCTTGCCCCATCCCCTCCCAGCTAAGATTAGCCAAATCGACCATTTGCCATGTGGTGTCAGCTGTTTAGGTCGAGCCAAATTTATCCATTTTAATCTTAAGAGTCTCGATTCTATTTCACTTTCTGAAAGTAATGTTAATTCTTTTCTAATAGCCATACCAGTTAATAATACCCCAAATTGCCATAATGGTATATAAAACTTCCATTAATCCTCTGGGCAAATCTCTATCTCTATAAGCAATCATAACCCATAGGGTGCAGGAGAGGGCTGAAAATAACCA